>UEXL01000193.1_pt1 | contig 26775 bp, 53 predicted proteins | sample 1796671 | NCBI WGS metagenome assembly UEXL01 (sample SAMEA4772471, study PRJEB27181) | metagenome | reverse complement strand
TTTGATTGTATTTCTTTAAGTGTTGTCATATATATGTCCTTTCTATATCCCTTATAATCCTATTCCATAGATGTGTCAACTATGTTCTTAACAGTATAATCATGCCCATTCCAATCTTGCCTTGTTTCTGTTTCTATATCGATCGGTGTTTCAAGTGGCTCGTTCCTCGGTGCAATAGCAACGCATTGCTGAGCATACTTTATAAAGAAATCATTCCAACAACCTGTGCTACAAAAATACTGATAGCCATTATCTCTATTCCATTCCGTTGTTTTTACTTTCTTAGTTCTTAGGACCTTGCTACCTTTACTGCCTCTTATCCTGTCCTGTGTATGTGACTTATGACACTTCGGACCATGACACCATTTATAATCGCTCATAAATACCACCCTAGTAGTATTATTGCTGTATGTATTGATATTGCTATTTCGTAGTTTTCCATTTTTCCCTTTCCTTTAGTTCCCATAGTTTAACTTCGTAATGTCGTTGCATTATTATTGAAACGATAAATAATAAAAAGCCTAGGGTTATAAACCCTAGACCGATATATAATAGTGTGTTCATATTCTAACCTTTGCCTTTCCGACAGCCATTCTCCAACCGTCTGCGTCTAAATCCCAATAGACTAAACAAGGTGTATTATTCTTTGATGTAAATGATTTGCCTTTCGTTCCGTCAGGTTTATCATACTGTCCTTTTCTAGTGATAAACTTTTTGTGTTTCTTTGCGTAGTAAGTTATGTAAAACATTTCGTCCTTTCTGTTGTTTATAGGACTATCCTATAACAGATAGCCCTATATGTCAAATGTTAATTTACTGATTGTTTTTGATACTCCATTCTAGCTTTTATCTTATCTTCTCTAGTCTGATTTTTATTCTTCATACCTTTAATCATATTAGCAAGATTGCTAGGGTTGTAGATTGTTAAGCCTGTTGAATTAGTTCTAACAAGTTCTGCCTCATCAACTTCTATTCCTAGTTCACTTGCCAACTCAATACCCTCAGATAAATATCGATATGCTTTCAATCCGATTTTTAATTGGTCGCATTGTTTCATTATAGAGTTTATCCACGTTTGATGTGTGCTTACAACTTTTGCTTTTGCCATTCGCCATTGTTCAAACAACTCATATTCATTTTTAGTACAGGCGATTGCTCTACTTCTGCAATAAGAAGTACCAATGACATCAGCATAAAATGGTGCGTTGAAATCTTTAGTCATTCCAATACTGTCGTCATTATGCCCTCTACTATCTTTGCCGAGTGCTTTATTACATAAATCAATATGTTTTGTTTTATGTGGGTTTTCATCTTTGCCAGATTGTTGAGCTATGATATCTGGATTACACCCTTTGGCTTTTAGTTCTTCTCTAAAATAGGCGTGTGCAAAGTGGTCGCTATTCTCACTACTATACTCGTTGCCATTTAGATTGCCAAATAAACCAAAATCAAAATGTGATTTAGTTTCTTTTTTCGCCCTCGTCATCTACATCTTCGTTGATGTGCAAAGTAAAAGCATTTATCTTTTGCAACTACATCACAAGGGTCGCCATATTTCTTTTAAAGACACGCAAAGTGGCTACATCTTCTTTAGGATATGACCTTTCAACAACTTGCTTTGCTAATTCAAATGTAGTTTTTGTGCTACATCAAAATCTTCTCTAGCTTGTAGAAATGCCTGTTGCTCTTGCGTTTCTTCTTTTTCAAATACATCTTTAATTCTATTATAGAATTTGTTTCTGTATTCGGTGTTCATTCTTATTTTTGCTGACATAATGTCCTTTCTGTTTGTTTTTAATAATAGTATATTATCCTATTGACATTTGATTGTCAAGTGTTTATATAGTGTTAGGTATTACTATTATTACTGGTCTAATGTTAACAATTAGTATTAGGAAGAGTTGTAGTCCTTTCGGGTTTAATCTGGTGTTAATAGCACCAGCTTGAGCCCTGAGCACTCTGGGAGCCCCGCGGGCATAAACCAAATATTGCTTGAGTGGTCTGGGGTCAAGTCAGTGGTCGAGACATACTTTAGTCTTAATTGTGTAATAGGTTTACACATCAGCCTCTGAACTTAACCGCTCGCAGGCAGGACCGGGAAACCGGGACTGACTGCCTGGAGCCCAAGCTTCAAGCGTCAAGCCCCAAGCTTCAGGCTTGACAGCGTGCTGGTAATAGGATAGTATAGGATTATGTTTACAAAGAGAGTTTATGCAATCTCACAGTAATCAGATTGGGACGCTGGCGGGCCATCATAACCAACCCGCCGGACCCGCAACAGAAAGGAATAATTATGGATACTAAAACATTAAAAAGAATCGCTAAAGCGTTAGAAGAGTTAATCGCGCTGGTGAAGGAAGACATGAAACCTAGGAGAAAGAAGTAATGCCTAAAACAATAACAATATCAAAAGCAGTTGAGCGTATGATCACTGCAGTAAACATAGTAACGGGAGACGACGGACACCGGTCCCAGGAGGCAGTCAAGACTTTTCTTGAGCTCCTGAAGATGGAAGAGAAAGACTATAATAAACAACAGAAATATTATGGTTAGAAGAATTAAACACAACGACCTGCTGCCATGGTTCACGATGGACCATGGCCAGCTGCCGGCTTCATACCTGAAGAGCTGTAGAAAATTTTTTAAAGAGATAAGCAACAAGCGCCAAGCCGCAAGCAACAAGCAACAAGCTCCTGGCGTGACTGTAACTAGATCAAATTTATTTACAGAAGCATTAAAACTTGATACAACAAAAGATAGAAAGGTATAAATGAAAACAAGTGAAGCTCTAAAATTAGTCGGAGGCCTGAGCAAGCCTTCGAAGATGCCAGGATGGGCCTATGGTTTACCTGCCAAAGAATGCAAGACTGGCTCTAAGCTGGTGAAGGTTAGGGCAGCACCTGCGAGGGCTGTTACGCTCTCAAAGGTTGTTATGTTTTTAAAGTAGTACAAGAAGCACAGTACAGGAGACTGGCCAGCATCAAGCATGATCTATGGACCGGGGCCATGGCTCTTCTAATCAACAGCAAAAGTCAAAAGTTTTAGATGGCATGATTCAGGAGATGTGCAGGACGAAGCTCATCTCATTAAGATCTTTGCGGTGTGTAAGTTAACGCCGGAGACCCGTCACTGGCTGCCGACCCGTGAAGCGTGGATCAAGCACTTCTTGCCGCTGTCCCTGATAATCTAGTTATAAGATTCAGCACCGATGGTTGACCAGGACGCCCTGCTCATGGCCCACGACTTCAACAGTCACCAGCTCACACAACAATGAAAATTGCCCTGCGTTCAGGACTGATAAGACTGGGACCGTTCACACGCTGGAAGCGTTCGATACTATGACCAAAGAAAAGAAAAAAGATTTAGATCTAGGCCACTGTGGCAGCTGTAGACGTTGCTGGAATCCTGAAGTCAAGAACGTAGCCTATGGCCAGCACTAAATACGATTCAATAATAAGACTGCATCACGCTCAGTGGTGCAGGGACAATGGTTACCCGGTAAGCAACAAGCTTCAAGCACCAAGCTTTGTAAGCCACAAGCTGCAAGCTTCAAGCCCCAAGCATAAAGGTTCAAGCTTCAAGCCACAAGCTGCAAGCTCCCGGACCGTGGACCCCTCATAAAGTTTTATGGTGCCCGGACCGAGGGCCTCGACGCAGATGAACGTATTGTAAGGATGGCGCATATGCCAACCAATTTGATGGGGAGAAAATCTTACCTTGTTACCCTTCGTAACTTTAAACTCAACTGTAAAGAATTGATTATATTTTGTGTATCCCAACGTATCTGGCATACCAGGAAGTGACAGATTCTCTATACGATTCCACGATATTGTAGGGGTTGCTTTCTTAATTTTTTTGTAAAGTTTTGCCTCTGGACCCATAGGTTTTTCAAGGTTACTCTGTCATGCCCATGACCCACAAAACTATGAATACATAACAAATAATTTCCATTAATAATCCTTAATATACCCTGGTGGCATTATAAGTAATTCTTCCTTGTTTGGTTTTAAAACCACACGAACAGATGTATCTCCTGGCTTGGTACTCTCGTGAACTTCAATACGTTTGATCTCTTCAAGATAGCCTTTGTCTGTTAAGATATATATTCTAGCATTACTTACAGCATTACCGCGCTGACCTTTAGGACCAGTTGTAAACTTATCAAGATATTCTTGTAAGTGTCTAACAAACACTAGACATCACCTTTGTTTCTAAACTCTTCAACATACGCTTACCTTTATCATGTAAATCTTCTTTCTCTTTTTTAAGTTGATTATACATATACTCAAAGTGTTCACCTCTCTTTTTAAGAAAGGCTATTTCTTTTCTAAGATCAGCATTTAAGTTTTGATGAGATAAACTTATTCTCATTAAATCTTCTATCCTAAGCTCTAAGTCGTTAGGTCCTCTATCTTCTTTGCTATTTATATCTTCCAACTGTTTCTCAAAAGCAATAGCTTCTTCTTTCGTTATCATATTGACAATATAGGATTGTTACCTTAAAATGTCAACATGGGATTACCAAAAAAGACTTACAGAAATGCAAAGACGGTTTGCTGAATATTTAGTATTTGGTGGACCTGATGGTCCTGTAACTAAATCAGAGGCAGCTATATTAGCTGGGTACAGTAAAGATAGATCACGTCAAGAAGGTTCAGAACTTACCAACCCTAAACACAGTCCTCTTGTAGTCAAGTACATAGGTGAACTTAGAGAAGAGAGACTAAAGAAATATGAAATTAATTATGACACTCATGTGGCAGAACTTGGGCGAATTAAAGACGCAGCTTTGAAGAAAGGCGCTTGGAGTGCAGCAGTAAATGCTGAAACAAACAGAGGCAAAGCAGCAGGATTATATATAGACCGCAAAATAATAAAAACAGGGAAATTAGAGGACCTATCAGAACTAGAATTAGAAAACAAAATGAAACAAATTCTAGACGACTACTCACAGATTATAGATGTTACCCCTGATAAAAAAATCACAGAGTAATCTTCTCCATCTTCATAATACAACCTTTAGGAAATACATTCCTGTCACTAAACACTTCTTCCTTCTCATCATAAGAAGCAAACGTCCATAAGAACTTACTATCTTTCTTATATACATAAGCTTGTGTTACCATCACAGCACAACTAAACTTATCAAACTCTTCTGGAGTGGCGTGCCCGGCATCACCTGTGATGTCCAACCACCTTATAGAATAGAAGTAATACTTCTTTTTACCTATGTTTGCATGTTTATATCTCTTCTTACGTTTCATAAAAGTGTCCAATCGGTTAAAAAAGTGTCCAAATCTTCAAAAAAGTGTCCGCATATAGAGATATATACCACAAAAAGTGTCCAAATTAACAAAAAAGTGTCCAATAAAACCGAATAGTTTGTTGGTATTGCTACCTTATTTAACTTTTTGGACATTATTTGACCTATTATTTTTTTTTTTAAAAAAAACTTTTTTTGTTTCTGACATAACTATATGTCCTAGTTGGTCTTATTTCTGCCATATACTTGCCTTAATATTGACATCTTTGACTCTGCTGCCTCAATCTTGCCTAATTCTTTATCAATCTCACCAGTCACATCAGTGTGTTCCGGTATGATCCTTGAATCAGTAAGCATGATTGTTATCTTGGCATTAGCATCAGCGATCTCAGCTTCGTATCTTTTGATTAAAGCATTATATAATACTTCATGTGCCATACGTCTCCTTTTCATCGTTCATAATATCGTGGTATTGATCTAGTCTACGTAAAAAATCGTGTTTTGCTTTACGTAAATTAAGTCCGTCAATCTTAAATTCTTGATAGTATAGGTCAGGAGTACATACCATAATTACACATTGTTCAATGTTAGAGCCGTGTACTTGATCATGCCATGGCATATGCTGCGCATTGCAGTTTATAATCTCCAATCCATTCTTCTCTCTTTGGTCTATTAGCTTGTTTAAAATCTATAACAGTTTCTTTGTCATTGTGTATACCAACTAAGTCTGTAGAGCCTGCGTAGAGGCCTGGATAGTATAGTGTAACCTCTGACCCGAATATTTCACTGACAGGGGCTAGGCCTAGCTCTATGACCTTCTGAGCCATACGTTTCGTCTCTTGTCCAAGTTCAGTTAGATCTTCATAACCTTTACCTAATACATAGTTCTCTAAATACTTGTGCATTGATGTTCCACGTGTAGCACTAGCAATTTTTATTCTCTCTGCCTCTTTTTCGCCAACTTTCTTTTTAATCCAATCTTGTAGGAACTTGTCATCTTTAGTTCGACCCAAAATGGTCGTTACACTTGGTAATCTATAACCGGCAACATCATATCTCCGTTGTCCGTGATCCATGTACCGTGTACCGGTGGCATAGCTGTATCGATTATTCTTCTTTATCATATTCTTTTATAGTCTCCTCACTAGGGTAATAAACTTCCACAAAACTATGGCACTTAGGACACGATAAATTACTAACGATAGGTATCATTCTCTTCTTCAAATATCTCCACCCGTTGTATCGCAATGCCAACAGTTCATTTCTTTTCCGATGTCGGCCCATGTACAATTCTCCTGGCTCATAGTCCCAACGCTTACCGTGATGTCCGCGTATATCCGCGTACCACATTCTAAGTCTTACTATCGTCTTTTTAAGTCTCAACATATTCAGGTCCAAATTTAGTTATATTATTTAACGGCGCAGAGTCGTGTATGTTTCCAGACACACTAATACGCGTACAGTCTGATTTAAAGGGACTTACCCAATGTTTCAGCCACGCAGGGAATATAAACATATCTCTCTCTACGGGAAATATGACATATAGGTTACAGCGTCTCTAGGTCCTTCACCGTACAAGAACTGTATACCACCTGGGCCACATGATCTTCCTCTATACGCTTCGTTTTCTTCTTTAGTTCCTCAGGTATCTTTAAATAGATTACAAAGGATGTTTACCATCATGATCGTGCGGTGGGTTAAACTCATTCTTCTTCTGATGATTAATCCATAAAGCCGATAAGATATACTCAGGATTCTTCTCAAACTTCTTCTTCGTATACGCTTCGTAGGCCTGGTTATATAGTCCTAATGCACTAGATACATAGGGCAAGATAATCTGTCTAGACTCGTCCGTGTACCCTGTTTCACTATCAATCTGTCCTGCTAACTTACCGACATAATCTTCTTTATTATTCTTCGCTTCACTTAATAATTTGTTTTGGAACTCCTCGTTGATACGCATTCGTACAACACAAGGACCCCAGTTAAACATATCAATCTGTACTTTTGGTATGCCTTTCTTATCTTGGTCTTTTTGCCATATCCTGTTCCTTCCTCTCTGTTACGCCATCGCTTTCTCCACGCATAGCTATTCATCTTACTTCCTATCGACTCCATCCATGATAGAGGCTTGTCGATAATTCTTTTATAATACCAACGTATGTCGGTTATTAAATCAGGTATTGTTTTCATCTTCTCCTTTAAAAAATTTTTTACAGTGTTCTGCAAACTTCTCGTCATCTAACTGATCAGAAAAAAGTATAAGTATAGCCTTATACGCTCCACCACTTTGTAATCATATACTGTCTGGATACATTATCGTCAGTGGAGACTCACGTCTCACTCTTAGAACGCCGAGAATCGTCGCTAGGTTGCCCATCATCGCTAAGGTCCAGGGAATCGCCAGTGGCAGAATATGTACCCCTATCTCGGTCATTTTTAAATTTTATTTTATGCTTTATGCTCATAGTGTTTTATTATATTTTGTAATTCTGTTTTTTTTGTGACAGCATAGGGTTCTATTGCTTTGGCTATCTCGTAAGCATCTCTAAACCCTTGTCGCCACCTACTGCATCTTATATTCTTTTCTTGGTTTTGGAATACATCTACCACCAAATGTATCAGCACACCATTTTATCGTAGGTTCGTGTGTCATCGATTTCCATCTGTATTCTCCAACAATAATACTTCCTAGGTCTACTCTCACGTTTACTACTCCAATATTGTTTATAAGTAACACAACCTTCTCCATCAAATAGTCCTGCCAGGTATGCAAGTTTGTCTTTCATATATCACCCACATTTGTCACCGCTCTTATTATCCATTTTAAAGGTTTGTTACTATCATTTTTCTTCTGACTGCAACTCATTAGGAATAATAGGATCAAAATCCCTAGCCCAAATTTTTTCATCTATCTCTCCTTCTGACCAACAGTTTAAACATTGAATACATTCTTGATGTACATTTTTTCTTATATACCCATTACCCTTACACTCGGGACATATTCTTTTACTCATTATAATGAAGCCTCTCTTTCTTTTGCTCGTTCTAACATTATGTCTCTAATGTAATCAGGATTTCTACCTGCCATGCCACACACGTAATTGAAATCTTTACCGTGTCTAATCCAACGTAAGGCTTCGACGGCTGCCTGTACATCTGTACAGTTAAAAGCATCGTCAAATGCTTTAGCTAAAACAGAGATCCAGAGTTTTTGTTCTGGTTCTTTGTTCCTATCAATTAAGTGTATAACATCATTATTTGCGAATGGTGATCTATGCTTTGCCATTTTTTTTCTTCTTTCTTTTTTTTACTGGTCTTCGGCTCGGTTTTGTGTAAGCAGATAGTTTAGACTCTAAACCTAACTTCTTTATCTTTTCCATAATTAATAACTCTATGGTCTGTGACATTGATAGTGCAAGTCCTGGGGTCATTTCTCTTGCTAACAAATGTCCGGCTGTATATACTTCGTTCTTTAACGAAGCGTTTCTATATTTATTTGTGTCTGTCATATATTCTCCTTTTGCAATTAATATAGGATTATAATATAGGATTGTCAATGATAAAGTTTATTTTAATGATGAAAATTTGTTCTGCCATAGAAGGTAGCTGTTTACCTGAGTACAACGCAGGAGTGTACGACTCTTGGTATGACTGTGCCACTATAGGGACCATAAATACATTGGGTGCTTTAAAAGAAATAGGGCCTAACGAAATAAACGAAAAAAAACTATATATTGTATTTAAATGCAATCCTACTACTGAAGCTTGACATTGTGGCTAAATTGTGTCAGAAAAGAGTTATCTTTTCTCACCTTATAACCTATTTCTCATTTCCCTCGTAGAGATAGGTTCGTTTACCTAGGTTCTTCACCACCACATACATAGCCTATAACTTTTTTACCTTTGTATAAATGATATGTGTGACTACTGAATAGAGTTCTTTTTTTATTCTCTTCTACTTTTACGTTGTGATGAAACCAGCTACTACATTCTGTATGTATTTCAAACGTATCTAATTTTATATCTCCCCAAATGTAAGATACATTAGGGTAATCATTATAGGTTTCATACAATAAATTCTATATGAATGCACTATATACTAAAATTAATAAGAAAAAATCCACCAAGTATTTTCCACATTACCGCCCCTGGCCAACATACTTTTTAGGTCTTGTAGCTCGTGGTCCATACTTCTTTCTTATTCTTCCTGGTCTTTTCTTGGTGTACGTTTGTGATAGTTTGATACACCATATAAAGGTTTCTTTTAGCCATGTTCTTCTTCTGGTAAAATACTTGCTTTAAATTTTGATTCTTTATCTGCTAAAACGTATTTAATTACTCCATTTACTTTTTGCTCTAAATCATAACCACAGTTTACACATCGGTAAATGTTTTCATCAAACGATACAAGAAGAGTATCTGTTCTGCACTCTGGGCAGTTGCCGGTTACAATTTGTGAAGTGAGTTGTCCTATTCTAGCCATGGTTTGTATGACACCTTACCATCTTCTCTTTGCACGCAATGATTGGTTTCTATTTGCGTTAGTAGAATAACTACAGTGTATCCATCCGGATGTGGGTTCGTTATCCTTGTAAAATTCTAATATGAGCTGGTCATATTCTAACTCTGATTTGATCCAAAGAGCTAGTTCTCTATTATCTACACCAGGTATCTCAAAGTCTGCTGCGGCTGCACTGTCGTCTGCTACATGTTGAGAATTTACTGAACTTCCAATTTCTACACAAAGCTGAGCACAACGGAATCCGCTGGATATAATTAATGGTTTGTCAAAATGAGATCGTACTGGTTGTAATATATTTACTGCTAATGCTTTTAAATTATCTATTTGTTGAGGATTAGGGTTGTTATTGATACCCTTTCTCTCACTAATTTGAGACTTTGTTAACTCGTCAAGAGTTATGTTAGCTGTAAGTTTCATTATTCTAATATTAATGCTTTTATAGACTTAGATCCATCTATATTCAACTCTATTTGAGCCTTAGATCTAATACATTTATACGCTATATTATCACTAATTGGTGGTCTGCTAGCCTCGCGCTTGTGCTTCAAACAAAGACTCATCGACTCCTGGATACGGTGTTCCTTAATATCAGGTCCTACAAATAATAAAAGGGCTACAATATGCTCTATCATTTTGTTACTGTCCCTTTGTTTGGCCCATACTTAATTCTATATTTGTGTGTGCCTGTACCATTAATCTCGACTTCTTGTTTAAGATCTCTAATAAACTTCATTTGTTTAGCTTTTTTCTCCATATCAGAGATATATTGTAATACTTTTCTAGTGTTTCGATCCATTGGCTCTTACCTTATCTTTTAATACTTCTATGTCAGTTAAAGCTTTGTCCATTTGCTTCTGTACATATTCTATGTTTACTTTGTTGTGCATCATATCTTCTATTCTTACTTCTATTTTCTCCACGGACTTATATAAATCCTCCAACAACATCAGCTGTTCCTGATCGACCGGCAACTGCTCACTTTTTTTCAGTAAATCTGCTTGGAATAGTTCTCTTGAAGTCTCTAATGATACTAACCTGGCTGTTAGTTCTGTGTATGCAAACACACCAATAGCTACAGCAGCAATAATTCCTGCAATCGTCTTAAGATCTGTGCTTACTTTTGTTTTTCATTTACCTTCATTTTGGCATTGCCTGTTCCATGATTACAACATCAGGATTATCTTTTAGATATTGTATCTTTAAATTTTCCCAATGACTACCCTCTGGTTTCTTATCAATAAACTTAACAACCCTAATTTATTACACATATTAAATAACTCTGCAAATTCTACAGGTGGAGGACTAATATTAGGTATTCTTTTACACTCTTTTATAAGTTCAAGTTGGGTTTTTATTTTACTTTTCTTCTGCATTTCTGCAATATACTCATCACTACACACAGCACCTAAAGGCATTCTAAATCTAAAACCTAATGTTTGATCTTGATATTCATCACTTGTGCCTGTTTTATATTCGTGTTGTCTAACTTCTGTATAAGTTTCCCAATGACCTCTTTCACAAGTTCCGTAGTCATTTAGATAATCATTTCTTGCTTGTGCATAGGTTGCTACACAAATAAAAAATGCAACCCATAGTAAATTATCTCGTAAGGTCTTTAAGGTCATAGGTATGGTCCCTCACTGTGTCTGCTAGTTGTCTATATAAGTTTTCAGCCATAGTCCACGTTGCTTCAGCTGATGATAGTCTTGTGTTTTGATCTGTAATACTTTTCTGTGCCTGTTTTAAATCTCTTGTAAGATCTACAATTTCTTGTTGATTGGCTGTAATAGTATCTGTTAAATTTAATACATATCTTACCGATGTAAATGTTCCGGCTATGATTGCTGCCACAACAGGAACAATTACAATATTCTTCTTAAACCACTCTAATTTACTTTTTGTTTTTACTTTTTTCATTACTTATAAAAACCTTTAAAGATCCATTCAACCCACTTGTCCCATAGACCTTTAATCTTATTCCATATTTTTTTAATCATTTTTTTTCTCCTCAATTTCATAGAAGAAGTTGTCCGTATCTTCAGTCTTCCAATCACTTGTGTTTTCTACATTCCAATCAGAGGTCTGCACTTTCCATTTAGGAATTTCATCTTTCACTGTGAATGATGGTATATCCCAAATACATCTATTGTTAGGTTGTGCTGCATAGTTCCCATCGTCTAGGGCTATGATGTGAGCACACTTATGTTCGTGCGGAATCTCTGAATGATCCGTATCTAATATATTAGCTTCAGGATGGGCAAAGTCAACAGTAAATAAATATTTACCTGGATGCCATTTTTATCTTTTCCTATGTATTTACCGGCTTGTCCTTCTAAAATATCCCAAGAAGTAACAGCAGGATAGTAACTAAAACAATTCCAAAGCTGTAACTCATCAAGTCTACGCCTAGGAACGTCTTCTGGCTTAAAACCTCTTTGAATAAACGCAGATATCGGGAGACGATAGAAGACAGCTCCATTTTCCATAATACAATGAAAAAGTATACACGCCCCGTAAGAGCCGAAATACCAAAAATAATACAGTCTTCAACTTCACCATGATGTTTTTAAGATCATATAAATATTCTCTTTTAATTTGTGCATAAGTTACCGGTATGTTTGCGTTTAAATATGCCATAAAAATCCTCATTTGATAGAACCCCAGTTATCCTTCTTCATAATCTACTTTGTTTGGAACTTCAAGTGATACTGTTGACTCCATTATATCTTTTATTTTTCTGCTTCTTTTTTATTTTGTATAGATATATCTAATTCATCATGTACTTGTATGTGTGGTATAATTCCTTCTTCATGTAAATCTATCATAGCTTTCTTTGTCATGTCTGCTGCTGATCCTTGTATCAATTTATTTAAAGCTTTGTATGTGTATGCTCTTCTTATCCCTGGTCCGTGTTCCGCGAGCGCATCATCGTGAGGCAATGGCTTGTGGATACCGAACTGATTGGGCTCCCATAAATGAAACCTACATAGTCGACCCAGCAAAGTTCTCACCTTACCTTTACGCTGTGCTCTACTCATCACAGCATCCATAAGCTGTTTAACAAAAGGCACTTTAGTATGATACTGTTTAAATAAATCATCAGCTTGTAGTTTACTTACACCCAGCTCTGCTTGTAATTTGTTTTTACCCATACCATAGAAAAGACCCAAATTGATTGTCTTAGCTTGTGTTCTAGGTATGTCGGCCATATCTGCTACAATCTTGTGAAAGTCTGCATCACCTTCTTTGTATGCATCTACAACATCTTCAACAGAATAAAAGCCCTGTAGTGCTGCGTAGTGTACAACTAATCTAGGTTCTTGTTGTGAGTAATCAAAACAACCCCACTTACAATTCTCTTCAGGTAAAAATAAACTTCTGATCCGTGGTCCAAGGTCTTTGTTTCTTGCAGGTATCTGCTGTAAGTTTGGATTATTCATACTGAATCTTCCTGTAACTGTACCACCACTATCACCACGTAATTGATTTATCTCTGCATGTATTCTACCTTTGCCAGAATACTTTAATATTGTATCTAAGAATGTAGTATGTGCTTTGTTAATCTCTCTTGCTTTTGCAATAGCTTGTACAAGTTTGTGTGGATGATTAGCTAAAAAGTTTTTAGTAAAGCTTGGTGCCTTTGTCTTTTCTGTTCTGTCATAAGGTAAACCTAGTTTATCAAATATTTTTGCAATAGATCTTGCTGCCCAGATTTGTACTTCTTGTCCTGTCTCAGCATATATACCACCTAGTAATCTCTTCTCTTCTTCAACCATTTGTTTTTTCTCTTGTGCTGCACGTTCAACATCTACACGTACACCTAAAAATCTCATGTCAACCAACACAGGAAACAGTTTAGTTTCCATATCAAATATATTCTGTATATCTTGGTGTAGTATTTGTTTTTTTAATTCCTGCCACAACTCGAATGTGAGTTGGGCGTCACGCTCTGCGTAAGCTCCAACGTACATAGCAGGTAGTTTATACATCTCTGCCTTAGGATCTACACCCCAAGACTTTGCAGCTTCGTATAGTGCGGTCTCGTCTTTACCTTTACCAACATAATCTCTACCACAACCATTTAAATCATATCTAAATCTATTCTCATCAACCAATGATGCAGCTATCATTGTGTCTACAATTTTACCATTTATTTTTAATCCTAATGCTCTTAACCAACACACGTCATACATAGCATTATGAAATATTTTTGTAGCTGGTGTATTGAGTTGGTCCTGTAACCATTTTAAAACCATCTTACGATCCATATTACCACCACCTTCATGTGCTATTGGATAGTAAGCACACCAATCATATGTAGCTAAAGATATACCAACAACATCACCCTCACCTACAACAGAACCAGAACCCATTCTTTTATTTAAGTTTGGGTCTTTTGTTTCTAAGTCGATTGCAATCTCATCATACTTTGATAGATCTGGAAAATCTTGCGGCGGTAGCCATTCTGTTTGTGGTTTAAATAAAATCTTCACTTTCTTCCTTCCATTTTTTATAACCTTCTGCCCAACTTTCTTTTTCTTCTGGCGTACTATCTTGTAACTTCTTTTTCTCTAATTCGCAATAGTGGATAATCTTATCTAGATCCTCTACTCCGTTTTTGTGCATGTACCTACAAACGTACTTCACAACACATCCTTGAAAAAGGAAAGATTATTTTTTGAAATAAATTCGTACGGCTGAATACGAAAATACATGTAATGAGATCCTCCTACCTGGACATTCTCTGGTTCTGCATCTTTAAACAAACTTGTGTCTGTCATATTTTATATCCTTTATAGTTATCTTTTGGTCTGACAATGTGCAGATGTGTTTTAGTTCTTGTTGCTCCAACATAAAACAATCTGTTTTCATCGTCAGGATTTTTTTCGTAGTTGATTTGTGTGTTTCTAGATAGGTCAGTCAGCAGCACTACGTTATCTTGCTCACCACCTTTCACACCATGTATTGTTGATAATACAATACGTGGAGATGAATTTAATTTCTCACCGTTTTCTCTCATTCTTCTTATGTATCTAATGCTTCTACTAGGTGCTTGGTCAAAAGCTTCATACCAAATTTTATCTGTTCTCAACCACTGACGTTCTCTTAGTTCAGGTAGACCATACATCCCGTCCTTGTCCATATATTTTAAAGATTGCTTCTCAAAATGGTTTTGTGACATATAAGATGCAATTCTAACAACTTGATCATAATTTATATTCACACCTTTACGCACATTTTCCCAATCGATTACAGCTTTGTATAGGTCTTGTTCTTTATTTGTTTTAAATTTGTTCTGATAATACAACCCTTGGGAGTAAAGAGTTTCTTCTACATCAGCCAACATAAATTTTGTTCTTGCTAACACTAGCCAATTACCTTGTTTCATGTTAATCTGTTTGAACTCATCATAATATGAAAGCAAACCTCTTTGTGTTTTTGGTCTCCACTCTTTTGGTAATCTATGTTGTATTTTGTTTACTATCTTTGAAGCAATATCATGGACTACCTGCGGTATTCGGTATGACTGTGTCAGTTGCATCACCTTACCCTTCTGTGCAATAAAACTATCTACGTCTGCACCAGCCCATTTAAATATAGCTTGATCATCATCACCTGCAATATAAGTATCTTGTGTCTTGTCCCATATAGATCTTGCCATTTGCCATTGTGATCTAGATAAATCTTGTGCCTCATCTATAAAAACTACATCAAATCTAGGAGATCTGTCCATCTTTACAAATTCTGTAATCATGTCCGTAAAATCAATTAAGTTATAATCTTTTTTGTATTGATCTAAATCATGTGCAAATTGTTTTAAAACTTTTATATCTACTAATTGTGTGTGCTCATGTTTTTTAAATTGTTCTTCTGGTGTAATGCCACGTAGTTTAGCTAATTGTATAATACGTAGTATGTCGCTCTTAGTTGTAAACAAACCAGAGTGTTCGTTCTCATACTCATGATAATCCACAATCAAATTTGCTTTTTTACCTAGATCTTCATAGTGTCTACGCTGCATAACTTCATCTTTACGTATACCCAGTCTTCTAAATGCTAATGAGTGTAGGGTTCTAAAATATGGCAGGTCATCCTCACTAAAATTAAATTTAGACATAGCTCTATTCCTAGCTTCGTATGCAGCTTTTTGTGTGAATGAAAAGTAACCAATCTTATCAGGATCAGTTTGTTTTAAATATTTATCTACTTCGTTTAATAATGTCGTGGTCTTACCTGTACCAGGTGGACCCAATACAATAGTTTTCAAAACGCATCCTCCTGTTTAAAGACTCTGTCTTTTGGTTTGAATGATTCTTTCTCAAATTCTGGTAATCTTATTACACTAATTTTTTTCTTTGGTAATGCCACTCTGTAGTTTGTATCATAACCACAATGTTCTCTCAACACGTAAAGAAGTAAACTGAGGTTTCTCAGGCCACTTATGTCTTGCTAAGTATTGATAGAAAAAATTTGTAAATACAAAATGGTGGTGTGCTTGATAGTTCCAAACATTACCTGCTTCAAGATCCTCTCTTGTTGCACCTGACGTTGCTCTACCCAAACAATAATTCTCTACATGTTGTTTAAGTTGTTCTATCATACTAGATCCTGCAGGAGCTTCTACCTCTTCTTTATTCATCATCAAAAGATTTATCATCTCATCAAAATCTTTTGGTTTTATCTTTGGTGGCTTTGTATAGATCTGATTCATACATGCTCGTATGAAAAGTCTTTGCTCTTGTAGATCCTCTGCTTTTAATTCTATTCTTTCTCCGTCTACATTTAATCTGTATATTGGTGGCTCTGTCTTTACCACCTGTAAATCTTTTAGTGGCGGAAACATAGATTGTGTACCTATGCCAAACTTTCTAGTCTTACATAATTGTTTATCACAGTGATTACACATAGGTTCTTCTGTGCATTTGAAACCATATTCTTTATTGTCTTTTCTAAATTTTGTTATCTCATCATGTCTATATGGATTTACAAAATGTTTGTGATTAAAAATATCTAGCTTGTCTGCCCAACTTTCTGGCCATTTCTTTTTAGCATAAACTCTGTATTGAAACATAACTCTGTCTCTACCATCATCTAATTTTTCTTTTGTTAAAGATTCTAAACAAGGTGGTCCATCATCATATTCTGATTCAGGTCTTTTTATAACTAAGTTTTGTAATTGTTCTGGAGTTATTTCTACAATGTTTTGTAAAAATTGTGGAAGTGTAACAGCTTCACCAGAAGAATTAAAGCAATATCTTACCGTACTTTCATGATTAAAATATGGTAAGTTTAAAAATTTCCTGTATCATCTTTGGATTTTAATTCAATTTGTTTTGGAAAAACTTCAGAGTTTCCATAACCTAAAACTGCACTGATAGATATCAATCTATCTCTCATTAGTTTTGCAGGTACAAAATCTTTTGTAAATAAAAATACATGGGCACCACCTGATTTAGAATTAAATACCATCAGTGGTAAGTGCATAGATTTTATTTTATTAATTAATTTTTTGTGATTGAATTCTGCATACACATCTATGTCTATGCATCCCCATCTACATTCATTGTTCTCGTTGATGGGTATAATACCTAAACTAGGCTCAATACCTTTTAAGTGATCGTCCCAATGCTTATCAGTTACAATTTCTGTTTTAACAAAGGACTTCCTTTGACCTTTAAGCCATCGACACCCTTCTTGTCCACATAAGTGCAACCATGTGCTCGCTCTAATCCTGTAAATATCTTTCTAAAATCTTCCATATTTTTGGGGCCGGATCCAGTCTCCCATCCCCGGCCCTCTATCTTCCAGTGGAAGTTTTTAGTACGGTGAATCGGATTTGGATTCTTGCTCTCCGTGTTTTACTTTAACATCACCCTTTGAAACATTCGCTCCAAAGTCTTTTGCTATTTTGTAAATACCCGGATCACTAATAGGTCCAACTCTAGACACATCCCAGCCAAACCATGTGCCTTGTCGTTAGACTGTTGCACAGTTTTTAGTTTATAAATGTGGCTATATGTTGGCGGTGTAAACATACCGTTCTTACCTTGCATTTTCAGACCCATCATCATTGAGTTCCATTTTCTACTCACTTTTAATTGAGTAGCTTTCATAGAAAGCAATGCTGTAGTTGGACTGTCGCCAAGTATAACTACGAAATGACTAGCTGTGTTTTCAAGATAGTTACCATTTGCTAATCTATCTTTATTAAACTTGTCTCTTGTAGTTGACGGTAAGTCGTCCCCAGCATCATATATTTTTACTGGAGCACCTTGACTCTCACCTCTATCTTGCCATTCAATGTGCTGCCTTTTATAGTGCACTGGCACGACATCTATCCCTTTAACGCCATCATAAACCTCGCCTGTAACGGTGTTTATAATCATACCGGGTTCTGCCCCCTCGACATGTTTAGCATCTCGCTTGTTGCATTCAGGAGATAGTTGGCCAAGGACTTTTAAGAATGGTAACGCAAGATCTTCTTGCGTCATATTCAAACCTTGACCCGCATCAGCTTCAAATAAATTTGTGCTGATCTCGTTTTTCTTTTTTTCTTGTACTTCACTCATGGTTATTGTTTCCTTTTTATTGTTGTCTTGTTTCCAATGAATACATTGAAAAGTTCCGTTGGCATTTCTTTTCCTGCCTCAATACGTTCACGGACTAACGCTTTTAGAGTCATAGGCTCGACCTTCAGTTTTTGCTGAGGTTCGAGACCCTGACCCTTTGCAAGTTCGGCATAATCAGCCGCCTTGTTATCCTCGTTGCGACCAAAGGATACGGATATCTCGTTTTTGATTATATCCCCTAGCCCATTCTCACGAAGCCATTTAAACGGTTCTCTTTATTTGCTTGAGTTATCGTCGCGCTATAATTTGTTTTAACTTCTATAGAAGATCCGTCTTGTAATTTAAGATAAGATAAACCCATCTCAGATAACATCGTCGGTATAACTTCACCCGATAGAAGTTCTATGTCTTTTTTCTTTTGTTTGATTGAGTCCTCTTGGACTTCTAATTGTTTTTGGTGTGCCTGCAGTTCTTTTATCTTATCTGCAAGTTTATTAATATTGGTTGTTTTATCCAATACCTCTTCCTGATCTTTCTCAAAATCAATCGTCATTCTTTGCTCCTGTTCCGTACAAATCAACCTCAATCGGATAGTATCTTTTCTCTTGTCTATCCCACTTTAAGAGATTGAATCTGCCATTTGTTATATCTGATACCAAACTGCAGACAACACCTATTATAGCAGGATCTCCTGTTAATAACAAGTGGTCTGTTGGTTTGAAATCTTTTAATAAAGATTTTAATTTAAAAATAAGAGGACCAGGTGAAAAAATCATTTGTGATCTTTCATCCAATAAAAATTTTAACTTACCGTACTCTGCTGCACCCATAATATTAAATTTAGGACGGCCTTCTCTTGTGCCTGCAATTTCTTGCACAACATAAACATGAGGTAACCTTTCTTTTTTTAGGTCGGAGTAATTAATACTTTCTCTTACTTTCATACTTGACTATTTATTATAATCCTATATATATGTCAATAGAAAGTTATGAATTATAAATTTAAAAAGAAGCCGTATGCTCACCAACTTACTGCGTTGGAAAAATCTTGGAATAGAGATAACTTTGCATATTTTATGGAAATGGGAACTGGCAAAACAAAAGTTCTAATTGATAATTTATCAATGCTTTACGATAAAGGTAAGGTAGATGGTGCTTTAGTTATTGCACCTAAAGGTGTTTGTGGGTACTTGGTACAATCAAGAGTTGCCTAATCACTTACCAGACCATATAGAAAATGTGACGGTTTTGTGGCAAGCAACTATAAATAAAAAACAACAATCAAAATTAGATAGACTGTTCGAAACGGGTCAAGATTTACACATACTTATAATGAATGTAGAAGCTTTAGTACAGATAAGGACGTATATTTGCAGCTAAGTTTTTAAGATCGCATAAGTCTTTGATAGCTATTGATGAGTCTACTACAATTAAAAATCCTAAAGCAAAAAGAACAAAGAATATATTGTCTCTGTCTGGTTTAGCTAAGTATAAAAGAATTATGACAGGATCTCCTGTTACTAAAAATCCTTTAGACTTATACTCTCAATGTGAGTTTCTAGATCCTAGACTACTAGACTTTGCTTCATACTATAGTTTTAGAAACAGGTATGCAGAAATGAAAACTATGCATGTGTCCGGACGATCAATACAAGTTGTAAGTAAATTCAGACATCTTGATGAGCTGGCTGACACGTTAAAACCTTTTTCTTACAGAGTTTTAAAACAAGATTGTTTAGATCTACCTGACAAGGTATACATTAAACGAAACATATCTCTATCAAAAGAACAGAGAGAAGTTTACGACCAGATGAAGAAAGAAGCCGTTGCTGTTATGAATGGTAAACAAGTTAATTCTGTTACAGTATTGTCTCAACTCATGAGACTACATCAAATAACTTGTGGTCATTTCACAGCAAACGATGGCACAACACAAGAAATTAAAAACAATAGAATACAAGAACTGTTAGATGTATTGGAAGAGATAGAAGGCAAAGCCATAATATGGGCCCACTATCAACACGATATAAAAAATATAAAAAAACATCTAGAGAAAGAATATGGTCCGGGTTCCGTGGTCGATTACTATGGGTTGACGCCACAGGATCAAAGACAAAAGAATATTAAAAAATTTCAAGCGAACAATGGTGTAAGATTTTTGATTGGTACTCCTGCAACAGGCGGCTATGGTATTACTTTAACAGAAGCCAATACAGTGATCTATTATTCTAATGGCTATGATCTTGAAAAAAAGAATGCAGTCAGAAGATAGAGCACACAGAATAGGACAGAAGAAAACAGTAACCTATGTAGATCTTATGGCAGACGACACGGTAGATGCAAAGATTGTAAAAGCTTTACGTAAAAAAATTAATATAGCTTCTGAAGTTATGGGTGAAGAGTTAAGAGATTGGATCTAAGTTAATAACTTATCTAAAAAAAATAAGGCCACAGTCCCCACCGCAGCTAATAATACCCAGTAGATTTTGTCTACCTGCCACCCAATTTGTCAATATCTTCATGCATATGTTTTAAATGATTTGATTTTATATTGGACACGTCTCTTTTAAGACCTGTAATATTACCTTGTAAACTTATGATATGTTCTCTTGTAGTTTTGGGTGTCATTATACGAAACTTCCTAAGCCTCCTCTTCTTCTTGCGGCGATTACTTTTTCATCCGGAGACAATAACGCTTCTTCAGTTCTTGTCAAGTTGGTATTTTGATTGATACTCGCCATCATATTATTACTGGCAGTTGTATCTGGCATTGGTATGTTGGGCAATGGTACTTGTGGTTTTGGAAGACTACTTCGTTGGTCATTCCTAATCTGTTTGTTGTGTCTCAATAGCGGGTTTTATTATATTTTCTTGTTTTTTTTGACGTTGTTTCTAAAAACTCCTCTCTGTCTGTTTTTGATAAACCAAGAGGTATAATACTATATTTATTTTGGTTCTTTAAGTTTATCTATATCTAAAAATCTAACACAGTAGTTTGTTTCAAGTTCTCTGTTTATATTTTCTACAGCTTTTCTAATTCCAGAGTCTTTTTAAATGCTGGTATTTTTCTGGATTAAAACACCTAACAATAAACCTCGTATATCATTTTAGAAACTGCTCTTCGACCTTTCATAATGTCTTTTATTCCTTTTTCTTTAAAACCTATTATTCTTAATGCTTCTACATCTTTATATTTCTGACATAATTCTATATTTATTAGAATTTAATTTATCAAATTCTTTTGCAAAAAATTCTGGGGGCAAACTCTTTCAACTAATCTTACATCCTTTGAATATTTCTTGCATCAGTTATGTCTGTAGTAAAAGCTGCTTTTGCATTACCAATTTCTTTTGAATACTTACCAAGTTTAAATCTCATAGCTTGATATGGATCTTGTTTTCTTATTCCAAAACCCGATACAATTTTTAACACGGTGTCGTATAAATCTCTTTTTGTACCAGACTTAGATAGATCTCCACCAATGGCTTGTGCAACTTCTTCACCACTTCTTATTGTTGTTGGTGTTAATTTTTATATGAGTGATACATAACTTTGTTTATCCAATCAGGATCGTTTTTAATATCTGCTATTAAACCACCTGACTTAGTTCTAAACTGTCCGTTTTCATTTGGTATTAATTCTAAAGCTGTTTCTGCCCAAATTGCAGGAGCTAAAAAAGGCTCTAAAGTTTTCTTTAGATATACCTGTATACCTTTTGTATACAAATCAAGTGAACTTTGGTCTGTGTTTTTACCTGTAAGTATTTCTTGCATGGCTGCCTTAAAAGGTGTCAACACATCTGCGTATGGTACCATTGTAGACATGTCTGTTGATTTCCAAGAGTGATCGTCTTGTTGTGCTTGAACAGGAACCATTGTATGTCCTTTCTCAAACTCTGGTGCAAATCTATTTGCATAAGCATCTAATATCTCGTCACTTATCTCTGTTGACATCTGACCCATCTTTTTAGCAAATGGTAATGTGGCACCTACTGTTCCAGTGTAACCTATTAATCTTCTTGTTCCTATTTGTCTTAGATATGGATTTGATGATCTAGACTCTCTTAGTCCTCTTCTTAATATTTGAAAAGAGTTACGATACATCTCAGATATAAAAGCTACGAAGTTACCAAGTAATGGAAACTTACGTGTGTTTAATACAAAGGTAGGTATCATTGAATAGTTTGGATATACATCTCTTACCTGTATACCTGCTATTTCTTTTATTGCATCCTTTAATGTTTTCTTTTTTGAACCATCAGCAGCTATTGGTCTAAACTCATAACCTTCTATTTCTCTAAAATATTTTTTAACATCATCCATATTTTTTAAGGCTGCATTAAGTTGTGATTTTGTATATTGATAGCCGTATAACTTCCACAAGTTATCACCCATTTGATATGACTCTATTGATTTTTGTATAACTTTTCCTAGTACACCTTTATTTGTAAACATATAACTAAATATTTCATCAGATGTTTTACCTTCAAAAAGTGTTCTGCCAGCTACTTTTGAAGAACCCATAAGTTCTGGTATCATTTGTTGTAGCTCTTGTGCTATTGTAGATGAATCTATTGCACCATTTTCTGTAGCTTCTTTTAAAAGTTTCTGTAGTTCTTTTGGATTTTTAGTCTTGCCTATTAGATCATCAAATAAATATTTAAAGTTGTCCGATACACTAGCTCCGGATCCTAAATGTCCGTTTGCAGTTGCAAACATAGCAGCTGTTGTAATGTTACGCATCTGTGTCATTAAAGATAAAACTGTCTTATTCATCTGTACAGTTGCTTTAATACCTAGCAGTGATTTCATAAGAGGTATTTTTAAAACAGTATCCATAAATACAGTTGTGTCTTTAAGAGACTTAGCCATTTCTGGTAAAGCCAACATTTCAGAACCATCTTTGTTTTTAAATAATTTATCAAAGTCTATGTTGTATGGTTTACTTAATTTAATTGGTTCTAAAGTTCTGGCTGCTGATATTCCATTTTTAATTAAGAATTGTTTAAACTCAGCATTATTTTTAAATAAAAATTTACCCATACCAAAATCTGCAATTTCTTTGTAAGCATTGTAATTACTTACTATGTGTGCTTGTTCTGCAATAGTGTCTAATATAATTGACTTAGGATCATCAACTCTACCTAACAACTTAGCAATAGTGTCTGGTAACAATTCGTCTTTTGAAAAAAATTTAGCAAAAGTATTTTTAGGTATGTTTTCACCATCCATCATATTTACAATTGCTTTTAATCTCTGTGCTGGTGTAGATCCTTCTTGCCTTCCTTTTGCAAGAATTTTATTTACTATCTGTATAGCATCTTTTTATAGTTTCTTTATATAAGTTTGATCCTTTTGTTATACCGGGTATAGGTTTATTTGCTCTTTTCATAAGCGTTGTAAAATAATCTATAGCTGCTTTGTAATCTTCTTTAGGCGCTCTAAATTTTGCATTTTAAATATTTCATATGAAGTTTTAAAATACTTATTCATACTCTTCATTGTTATATCTTTAACGTCCATTTCTTTTAAATAGGTTTTAATTTTTCTTGTTGATCATCAACTAATTTTTAATTACTTTAGAATATTCTTGTAAAGGTTTAATTGTTTAAGCTCTAGTTCACCTCTCATAAATTTTAATACGTCATCCCAATAAGACATAGCTCTTAATGATGTAGACTTGCTAAATAATATATCGCCAATCCTGCATCAACTAATTTATACATTTCTTGATCTAATTTTTTAGAAAAAATATCAAAATCTTTTTTTGCACTTCTTGTTAGACCATCTACTTTTTTTAATTCGTTTCTTGTTTGCACATCAAACTTACCGCCAGATCTAAACCTAGAAGTAAATTCATCTAACGCTCTAAACACAGATGATTTTAAACCAGATTGAAAATCACCAAACTTCCAGTATTCATATTTAGGTATACCTATTTTATTTGTAGTTGCATCGATACTTCTTGCTAATGTTTTAGATGCAGCTGTAACTACAGGTTGTATTGTTCTTGCTGATACACTAAGAACTGGCTCTACAATTTTAGATAAACCAAATCCACCTTAGCACCGCCTTTAATTGTTGGTCCAATTAATTTTAAAGTACCCATAAAAGCTGTGCCTTCAGCACCAAACTTTAATTTGTTTCTTAACAAAGCTGCTGCTCTTTCTTTACCTGTTAGTCCTTCTAATTTTCAAGAGATGTGTTGTATAATAGATTTTGAATTGTGTTACCGTCTTCTTTACCAAAGATCTCACCAACACTTGTTGATCTGATGTAGATACAGTTGTGTCAGCAACCGCTGCCGGCAACATCCAATAACCACCAAACTTAGCCACTCCTTCAATTTTTGGAGATGCTGCTAATGCAGCTGCAGATTTTTGTCCAAGCTTTGTTTTAATAGCTTTACCTGCAATTTTTTTAGTTATCTTTTGTGCTACAGCAAAACCTGTACCGTATTGTGTAAGTAGTGATGTAAATCTAGCTAGCGTGCCAGCATCACCTTTATAAATTTCATTGATGTCTACACCTTCAAAAGCTTTTTCAACATTGTCTAATATCTCTGTATCTAGATATAGGTCAGATAGAGATGCTATAAGTTCCGATGTTCCTTTTACTGCTGTAGCTAAACCAACTGTAGGACCAATAATTAATTGACCAGGTATAGACTCCGCTACTTTCTGCCTTGCTTCATCGCCGGCTTTGTCTTTTCTATATAAAGCATCATAACTACCTTTACCTAAAAAGTTATAATCTTGATAACGTCTTTGGTCCTTATCGGATAGTTCAATGTCTTCTTTGTAAAAGGTACCTTTTTCTATGTAATCTGAAAAACCTTTTTCTTTGTATTCGTTTAAAAAATTTTCTAATACAATCGGTGTTTCTTTAAATATATTTTTGTATCTTGAAACATCATCTTGTACCTCTCCAGGAAGAGTTTCAATAATGTCATCAAAACTTTCATCTAATAGTAAGTCTGATCCAAGAGTTAAAGAAGGATCTTCTTTACCATAAATACCAACGGCTATCTTTTCAAATAGATTTCTTTCATCGGGATCTTTCCCTCTAGCCTGTTTTAAGAAGAAAGGTGCTGCTTGATACTCTGCCATAGGTCTCCTACTGGTTTCCGACCGGCAATACTAATTCAACGTTATACTTTTGATTAAATGATTGTACGTCTGATTGGTCGGATATGTTTGCAAAATCGGTAAAAGCTTCTCTGTTGTATGCAATTAATCTTACTACATCGTCTGTAATTTCTGGTGGTAATCTTCTTCTTAAAGACTTGTACATGTCTTGGTCACCCATGCTCCGTGCTTCGTTAGGGTCTTCCATAGCTGGAGCTGCTTCCATAAGAGTGTCTACTCTTCTGTCATTCATAGCTTCTTCTGGTTAGGTTGTGGCATAACCATATTAGGATTAGGTGTTCCTTGTTGATAACCTACTCTACCTCCTGCTGAAAACTCTGAAGATATTTTTCTCATTCTTCTCGAGCTTATCTAAATCAAAACCAAGTTCTCCACTAGCGCTTTGTAGAAGATAAGCTTTCACTTAATTCTCTTAATAGAAAAATTTTTCTTGTTCAATGCTTAAATGTTGATGACTGCCTAATTTTTCTTGTTCCTAGTTGGATTTACCTTCTAATAAATTGCTACTATTGTTTAGATTTATTTTTAGCTGCGTTTAATCTCGTTCAAACTCATATTTTTATTTTCTTGTATTTTCTTTAGTTTAGCTAAAGTTATTTTATCGCAGTTGGCCTTCTGATTTTTAAGATCTATTTGATTTAATTTACCTAAAGCTGCAAACGTATATTAGGGTCTGTTCCAAGGTTAGATAAAATATTTGTTACATCTCCAAGAGATCTTATAGATCTTATATCATCTCCTTGACCCGCTAAAACTTGAAAAGGAAGCATACTACCCATGCTACTATAGGTTTTGTCTCTTAAAGCAGCTTTATTAATAAGTTCTTTCATTTCTCCTAGACCGCCAGTTAAATCTTTTCTAGCAGATCCACCTAATTTAAACATAGGTCTTTGCATTACTTTATAATTCATTATCCAATACCAAATAGTTTACCTAGACTAAATGCTCCTAGTCCAGCTGTTAATGCATTTCCTATTGGACTTGGTGATGCTGCAGGTACACCGCTCTGTGTTGTTACGGTTCCTGCGCCTGGTGTAAGACCAGTTATACCTTGTCCTAATCTTGCTAATCTATCTATTGATTCAAACTGTTGCATTCTATTTTGTTCTCTTGCTGCATCAGATTGAGCTTGTCTAAATCCAAAATCTTGTTGTGCTAAGTTCTGACCCATACCTAATGCTTGTGCTTGTAGACCTGGAACAGATTGCGCTAAACCTAATTGTTGATTTGCTAAACCAGATGTTAGTCCTGCAAGTTGACCTTGTTGAGC
>UEXL01000284.1_pt1 | contig 26992 bp, 47 predicted proteins | sample 1796671 | NCBI WGS metagenome assembly UEXL01 (sample SAMEA4772471, study PRJEB27181) | metagenome | reverse complement strand
TCATTAAACTTAATGTTCTGTCCAGCAAAAACTTTTTCTCTTTGTACTTGATTGAAGTCATCAAACACATGTTGTAACACAGGGCATGGTAGAGTTCTGACTGCACCATCATACATATAAAAGTTATCTACACCCATCCAGAATGAGGCTCCTTCAATTGTAGTAGCCGCGTTCTTAGATATAGTACCAGATATTTCTCCTAGCACAGAGAATGAGAATGTAAAAGGTGGACCAATAAACTGCATAGAATATACGTCTGCATCTGTCCAAACAAATATTTGACCTCGACCTTTTTTCTACTGCTTCTATATTAGTACCTGTACCTAGTCTTTGTTCACCAGCTGTATTTGTTATCTGTGCATTCCATGTACTTAAACTTTCTTGATCAGAAAATCTTATTGTCATTCTATCATAAGTTGTAGAGCCTTGTGGGTTAGCTCCAAATATTACTAAGTGTCTATCTGGTGTAGATACTAACACTTGCCCAACCTTAGTTGGTATTTGTGATGCATCACCACTTAAAGTATTTGTTACATAATAAGCCAGTGTAGTTCCCCTATAAGTAGTAGGAGCTGTTATAAAAGCACTGACATCAAAATAATATATTGTATCTTCACCGCCACCTACAGAAGCTACAATGTCTTCACCGAATGCGTCCATAGACCAAACTCTAGGTGATAACACAACACTTGAAGAAGAACGTGCTGTACCCCATGAGGATGTTCCCCACAAACCAGCACCAAAACCGTAACCTGTTAAACCATCATCTGGTCCGTTGTTAGTTAAGTACCTTAGTGTTATAGAACCTCCACCTGTTTGGCTTCCAGATGTGGCTGTGCCTGAAGAAGCTACAATAGTATACTGATTAGCATTAACATAAGTAGCTATGTATTCTTGTGCTGCAATTGTAACGCCATCAAATGTAACTGCTGATTGTATAACAACACGAGAACCTGGATCAGTATTAGCTAGACCATGATTACTGTGTGTAACTGTAACAACATTAGTGCCTGCCCCACCTGTAGTATATGGGTTAGTTAAACTTATTGGGTCTGTTCTGAATGGCGTGATGTCATATACTTGACCACCATACTCAACAAAGAAGTGAGTAGATGTTCCCATAAATATAAACTTATTACCATCTGTATCTCTGTGTGGAAATATTTTTCGGCATACTCCATTGAGTTGTGCTGAACTAAACCTCTTGGTCCAGCCGCCTATCTTCTCTGCATAGCCTTGAAAGAAACGCACCTTGTCTGCGTTCGTGTAGCGCATCTGCGCCTGGTAATCTGTTATGTCTGTGATAACTCCTGGAGGCGCTGTTAATTGTACTAATGGCATTTGCCGTGCCCCCTTCCTCACCTGTTAGGTGTTGTTACTAACCAATTCTCCATCCACACTATCTTCTCTTTGATAATGGCAATGTCTTGTTGCATTTGTGTTACGGTATCTGCTTTCTTTTCAACCGCATTAAGTCTTTCAGAAAACATTCCCCCAAGACATAGCTATGGTAGCTGCCAGTACTATGTACGGTAATACAGTCTTGAGGTCTATTTTCATTTTTAGCTCTTAGGATTATCTGATTTAATGCCTTGTATTCTGGTTTTCCAAGCGTCCATATTATGATAAATTTCATCAAGTTGTTCGCCTATATCACCATACGCAGCTCTACGAGTTGCGTCTACAGTAGCATTTGACTCAGCAGTATTAGCAACAGTTTCATATGTCGCTAACTGGTCATCAGTAGGTTTAGCTACACCAGAGATATTCCACTCTTTAATGTATGCACCTTGACCATCATCCTGTAAAAGAACATCAGCTTGAAAGTCTACAGTATTTACACTGTTAGCTTTCAAATACTCTTTTACTTTTGTACTTAGTTGTGCCATTTGTTTACTCCTTTGGATTATCTGATTTAACTTTTGCTACTGCGTCTTTCCAAGTGGAAGTGCTATTAACACTATCCCAGTATTGCATATCTAACTGGTCTTGAATTGACGGATAAGCATCTGCTCTATCTCTTTGATACTTCTTGTTGTCATAGGCAGTTTGTAACTCAGCTTTCTTTGTTGATACTTGACTCCATGTAAAATCCTGTGTGTCTTTGTAAATAGCACTGCCATTCGCATCAGCACCACTTATAAATTTTACTTGGCTTTCATATTCAGCTTGATTGCTAGGTTCACCATTGACTACTACTTGAGCATTTGCATCAAGAGCTTTGATTGCACTCATTATATCTGTCATTGTTTTTCTCCTTTAATTTTCATTATGTTAGTATCTCCATTAGTGTAATAGTTGATATAGTTCTGTGGTTAGCGGCATTATCAATATTTTCACCTTCAATATTTAATTTAAATGTTTGAGAGCCATTTAATGTTACTTGTAATTTATAAGTTGTAGCTGAGGTAGTTGAAGGCGTATCTAAAAAATCAAATCCACGACTTCTAGCTTTTGAAATATCATTATTAGAAGTAGATACAGAAGCTCGAGTTCTATTACCAGAAGCAGTACCTACACCAACAACTGTGCTATCTCTTACTAATCTTACACCACCATATATATTTCCTGTGCCACCATAGTTCACATTGACCATAGCAAGAATTTTACTATCTGTTGCTGAGGGTGTAATTGAGGCAGAAAAGCCAGTAATGTCAACAAATGTACCACTAGAAGATGTTATTTCTACAGTTCCGTCAACAGCAGTTTGAATTACTTGACCAACTTTTCCTGTATCAATACCACTAGGCAAAGCACTGACACTATTTAAAGAAGCGTTGTTAATAGATGTGTTTGGTATTGTTAATCCCGTGATTGAGGGTGCTGTTAATCTAGTTATTGCCATGTTATGCTCCTATTAATTTTACCATTTGAAATGTTGCACCAAATCTATGTGCTCCACCACCATAAATACTTGCTTGTCCACTGACAACATCATTATATGCTTGGCATGCTACAGTTGTGCTACCATCAAATGCTTGAATATAAGATGTGACTAGATTTGCAAATTTATGAGTATAGTAGTTAGTAATTATAGTTTGTTCAGCAGTTGTTGTGCTTCCAACTAAAAATTTTACTCCAGCATTTCGCAAACTGTTGTCTACACTTCCTCCAACATTTGCAACAAAAATCATTAAGTAGGTACCAGCAGTTGGTGTTGCAACACCTGTTGAGCTATTATAAATATTTCCAGCATCTAAAGTTTCTGTATCAAAGATCACTGTTGTCCAAGTATTGTCACTTATGTTTTGTGAACTTGCTAAACCAACTGATAATATTGGAGCATTATTCCCACCTATATTGTTAGTGGTGGTAATAGTTCCTGACCCATTAGCTTCTAATAGAGTGTTTCCACCTGCATCTTGAATTGTATTTACTTTGATAATTGATGTCATGTTATGCTCCTATAATCCTGTACCCTGCAAAAGAAGAATAAGCTGACATTAATGTTGCTGATGCTCCTGTCGTTTGATAAATCCACATTTCTAAATAATCTCCTACGGCTAAACTTAAAACTCTATTTGTCTCAATACCTGGGTCTGCACTACCAGCTGTAGAAGGAGCAAAATCACCAACAAAACCATCACTATTATCTGAACCGTTTCTTCATATAATAAGTTGAATTCTATCTCCTGCAGCTCCACCATAGTTACTAAGATGCGTATGCACCGTTAATCATGTATTTACCAGCGTGTCCAGTAGGCACTGTGAAACGATAGTTAGAAGTATCATAGGCAGAATTGGTATCAAAAACCTCTGTGTCAAAAGCAATTTTTGTTTGTGTGTTATCGCTAATTGTTTGATTACTACCAACTTTTGCATAAAAAGCTGGAGTATTATCTCCACCTATATTGTTAGTAGTAATAGTTCCAGCACCATCATTCACTAAGAGAGTATTGCCCCTCTATCCTGTATTGTATTAACTTTTAATATGCTCATCTATGCTCCTGTAATTCTAAATCCACCAAAGTATGTAAAACCTTTGCCATCACCAGTAATAGTTGTTCCACTTCCAAAATCTGTGTATGTGTCACAATTAAAATAATCGTCTGCATCTGCAGTCAACTATAATTGATGAAATAAACTTGGATCTCTATCCGAACTACTATTTAATGCTATATGTTTATATCTTCCCATAACATTACTTCCATTTTTTTTAAAATCAAATTCAGTTGTTGCTTGGTCGTGTATTTTGAAGATTTAATTGTGCAAATAATAAATATTTACCCGCTACAGTTGGTGTAAACCTACTTGTAGATGTATCGTATTTTATCTGAATCAAATATTTCTGAATTAAATGTCACTAATGTAGAAGTATTAGCACTTACAGATTGGTTTGCTGTTTTTATTACCATAAAAGCAGGTGTCATTGTTCACCAAATCCTGTAGCTGTTCCGCTATTTGCTAATGTAACTCCACTTGGAATAGTAAATGTATCCCCACTATCACCGAGAGTAATACTTGTTCCTGTACTTGGTGTTATTTTATTTACTTCTAATGTACTCATAATTTATTCCTACTATACTATCACAAAAGTACTACCAGATGGAATGGTTAAAGTTCCACTGACAGTAATTGGTCCTGCGGCTGAAGCGTTCTTGCTTGCACCAATTGTTATGTTGTTAAATGTCTGCGCGTTTTGCGAGATGAATGTGGAGCTCAATGATGCTTGACCTACGGTTGCATCTGTTGGAGTTCCGATATCAAATACATTTCCTAACAGCACGCCACTAAACGTATCGGTTGAGAGAGGGGCACTGGTAAATGTAATCGTGTTGCCGCTAACAGTGTACGCTGTATTTGGGTACTGGACAACGCCTGAAATGCTGATGATTAAAGACTGCTCTGTTTCTATAGAAATATTCTGTGAGCCAGACTGTAATGTAAAACTTGTTAGTGTACCGTTGAATGACCCTGCAATATCATCTATTAGTTGATATGCGCCAGTTAGTGGTGATCTGCCTATGTATGCCATTATGTTAATACCTCTGTTGGAAATTCGTATGCTTGTACTTTCTCTACAGTATCTAGTCCTGTAGGAGCATCACGAAGTTGTTGCCTGTAATTTTTCATAGCATCAGACATTGTTAAATCACTACTGCTAGTCCAATCTGTTTTGGCTAATAAATTGTTTCTTTTTTCTCTAAGATTAAATAATGCTCTATTTAATGCACTATCATTCCATGTTTTTCTTCTGCTTGTTTTAATGTTAATTCTTCAGAAGTCATATCTTCTAGGACTGGTGTACCTAATCCAATAACTGTAACTTTTTTCATTATTCTTTTATCCCCCAACATTGTAAATCAACTAAACTACCATTACCTGTATTTGGGGTAAGTTGAAATCCATCAAAAGAAGTTGTGTCATCAAACTGTATTCCACCAAAGTGCATTCTTCTATGTCCATCAGAAGTAATAGAATTAAAATGAGATGTAATATTTGTTAAGTAAGTTGTACTAAATGGTGAAAAAACATACATAAATCCTGTAATAGCTTTTGTATCTGTCGCTTCTAAAGATGAACCTATATAAGCATAATCATCATAACTATTATGTAATCTTCCTAATCCGTCAGCATTATCACCATATCTATTATAACTCATGTATTTAGATACTGTGTTTGTTGATCCTCCAGTTCTAAATCTTAGCCTACATTGACTATCGTCAGTTGCTATTGCAAATTTAAAAGTCACAAAATAATTTAGATAAGTAGCACTAAAACAACTATCTAAACTATAACTTCCAGCATCTGAGGTACTAACTAAAGAACCAGTTTTAACTAATGTTGATGGTGTTCCAGTTACTGTACCTGTAAAGGCATAAGTATCTGCAAGATTCATACTCTCTGCTTGTATTTTAGATATAGCCATTATGCTAGTACCTCCATAAGTGTTAAGGTTGAAATTGTACTATAACTTCCACCTTTACTATTAAAAGTATAACTATTACCAGATACTTTTGATTGTAATTTATAAGTAATAGCACTCGTACTATTTGGACTATCTAAAAAATTAATACTAAAACCGCCATCACCCCTTTGTGAGTTAGGTGTTCCAGCACTTTGACAAGCTGTGCCTTGACCAGCAGTTCCAGTTTGTAGTGCTGTGCTATCTCTTTCTACTCTAAAAAAAATATCCATAGCATCACCTGGATTATAACCACCTAATCTAAAATCTATTAAAATTTTACTGCTTGTAGCTGAGGGAGTTATAGCCGCAGTCATAACATCTGCAAAAGATGTAGTGCTTATACTAGCACTAGCTGTGCTTACAGTTTGAATTACTTGACCAATCTTTCCTCCGCCTTTAATTAAAGAGTAATCAATTCTTTTTAATGTTCCTGCATCTGATACTAAAAATTCATCTGTGTCTGCAGGTTCTGATGCTAATTCTGTTTGCCCTGATATGATATTATTATTTAAGTGTTCACTTTCTACTGCACCATCAGCTATCTTTGCTTCTGTAACTGCATCTGCTGCTAACATAGAGTTAATAACAGAGCCTACAGCTGGCGCGATAGTTTCAACTGCCTTGCCTAAGAACACTGCATACATAGTATCTGAACCAGTAATTGCAGATGATAAGGTTAGTGTTGTTCCTGATACTGTATAAGCATCATTAGGATTCTGCCTTACATTGTTAATGAACAGAGCCAAATCTTGGGGATTTGTTACTGCATAACTTAGTGTAGGTATCAGTAGCAGATGTAGTAAAACTCTGTTTCTGTAGAGTTTGAAATTTATCTGCTGGTATGCTTCCAATATATCCCAAGTGTTACTCCTATGTACTAATTGTATCTATGAATGAAACTACTGTGTCAAGTGAACTAGCTGTATCTGATACTGCAGCAATTTTATCACCTGAAGCTAATACAACCTTTGCTCCTCCATCAATTAACTCAAGTGAGCCACCGACAGGGATAGGGGCTGATTTGATAAGATAGTAATTGGTTGATGACTAACAATATATACATCTACATTAATTGCGGATGCTGCTACGTTAGTTAATCTAATACCAATGACTGTATCAAAACTATCAGCTTGTGTTAAAATATCTGCAGGACTTGTTCCTGTATTTCTAGCTACTTGATTTCTAAAATTTTGTGCCATTTATATTCTCCTCAAAGCGCTACAGCCATAGCTATAGCAAATCCAGCAGTAGCCGAAGTTGATGGATCTATTCCATTAACCGTACTTACTTGCAAGTTATCTAATGCATTAAGTACATTAGTACCGTCTGAATAAATTATTGCGTCTCTACCTGCAGGAAGTGTAAACGTTGTACCACTGCCTGTAGTAAATATAATAGAATTACTATTTGCAGTGTTATTTAAAACTACATAAGTAGTTTCTTTCGCGGGGATAGTTACTGTGTTAGTACCACTTGGTGATCCACCGAAGTCGAGAACAAGGTTTCTTCCATCTTCGTCAGTGTAAGATGTGGGGTTAGCAGTAAATGTTAATGTATGTGTTGTACCTGATAGAGTTACAGCTGCTCGTCCTGTTATTTTATTTTCAAGACGTTTTAAATTATCATTAGTTTGATCACCCCAGGTTCCATCGTTTTCACCTGTGGTCATTAAACGTAAGTTTAATCCACCGCTACTCCAAGTAGATGCCATTAACTAATCCTTATGATCGCGTTACTTGCGTCTGCTGTTGGAAAGTCTATTGCAAATGTTCCGTTAGAAACAGAATAATCTGCACCAAAATCTAAAACCATAACAGCTTTGTTAGAAGCTGATGAGTTGTATATTATGCACCCTCTAGTTGTAAAAGTAGCACTAGTCCAAGTTGTTTGAGCGAAATCACAAACAGCTGTGTCAGTACTTAAAACAGGTGTGCTACTCGTTAAAGTATTTCCGCCTGTAGTGTAACCACTACCATTTGCAAGCTCATCACTGTTACCAGTAACATTTGTGTAATTAGTTGTACTTTTATTGTATGTACCAGATTGTGCGGAGTTTGCTTTAATTAGAGCAATTTTAAAAGTATTACCAGAACTTGCTGTGAAGTTATGTGTACCTGTTAAAATCTCTGTTTTAAAGCTGTTACATATTGCTGATGTAATAGCCATGCTTTATTGTCCTCTCTGCATCGTTGTTAGTTCACCATTACGAAATTCATCATTTCGCATTCTTACTTGTTCTTCATTCGCTAAGGTTTGTATGGCTCTATTGTAATAGTTTTGCCATAGTTCAATTGCTTGTGGAGTTTCTTTCATATAAGCTACTGCCTCAATCAATGATCCATATAGTATAGCGTCTGGTGCTTTGTCTCCAATGTATGTGTGTTAGCATTACTTGAAGATAAGCCTGGAACCCTCATAGTATACCCTATTTCAACTGTAGTTGCAAGTGCTGGTATTGGTCCGAACAAGAAATTTGTTTGTCTGTTACTAGATGTGTATGTAGTACCAGTTTGGTTTAAAGCATAGAATCTTATCACTCCTGCTTTAGAATTATCTGTAGGATTTTTTGTAAATTCTTTAATAAAGGTTTCATCTTTTTCTAGTAGGAAGTCACCATTTTGTATTCTCAAATACCTAGGAACAACTAGATCTTCAGGCACAGCTACTGTAGGAGAATGCTGACTAACAGAAAGATTTGCTACTTTTCTAAATGCTGTAAGGTCTAGTTCTTTAGCAATTCTTAATTCAGCTAGTTGTATGCAAACATCAATAGGAGCTACTCCAGCACCTGTAGCTGTAGTAAAAGATGTGGCATTATTCTCTAAAAAATCTTGAATACCTTGTTTGAGTTGTACGTATGTTAATCCCATAAATTATGTTCCCCCAAGCATTCTGACCCCAAGTCTGAGCACCCCATCCTTGATCATCAACGCTTATACTTATTGTACCATGTGCAGATACAAGTTGCAACCCTGTAACATCATTTTCTGCATTAATAACAATATTACCTTTAGCACTTGCTAAAGCTATTCCAGTTGTAGTTATGTTAGAACTAGCTTGGAATGATAAATCTCCTTTACCAGAAATCAGTTCTATTCCTGGTGGAATTTCTGTTAAGTCTATAGTTATACCATTTGAACCGTGTCCAGAAGATAAACCTATTCCTGTTACATCTACTGTAGATCCTGCTGATTTAGTTACATCTCCGATAGCTGAAGCGGCTGCTATACCTACAGCATTTTCTGTTGCTCCAAAATTTAAAGTACCATGTTCTGATGTTAGTGGTAATCCTTGAGCATCTTCTGTAGTGTCAATTGAAAGCGCACCATTTGCGCTAGATAATGCTAAGCCTGCAACAGTTACACCAGTTGCTAATGCAAGTTGACCTATCCCTGTAGTTAACGCAAGACCACTAGCATCTTCAGTAGCAGAGACAATAACATTCCCTAATGCTGCAGTTGTAGGAGGCGTGCCCCTACTAAACAACGTACCGAATCTTACTGTAGTTTTATCTACATCATTGTCTGGTCTAGGGTTTGCTAATGAAGTGGACTCAGGTCCTAAGTTAGGTGGATCTAATAATCTTTGTTTAGGCTCCCAGTCTTTTTTATGAACTCGAAGCCCATTCCACTCGGTTCTCGCATCTTTGTATCGTATCTTCCTGCCAGAACGATCATCTATCAGATATGCATATTTACCTGAAGCTCTTCTTGCCATCGTTCTTAGTATCCGCGAATCTTAGGTTGTATATAAAAACTTGCTCTTTCTCTATCTTCTTCTTTTGCGTATTCCCATTCCTGTTCATACATAGCTTTTAATTCTGCTCTTCGTGCCCCATCCACTTTAGATGGATTTTTATTAGCAAGTTCAACTGCTAACGCACTAATAAGTGCAGGTAAATATCTTCTAGGTATGTCGGGATTTTCTGTATACGTATCATTAACATCTTGCGGATATCTTATAGCCCAAGTGTTTAATTGATAATAAGTTTGATCTGGAACAGGCCATACATATATAGTATGTGTATTTGCTCCTGCAGATTTAAACTGACTATTTCTTTCGACAGTAAATTGTACAGGCTTACCTGATGTTGTTTTAGTTGGGTAGTTTAAATATTCCGATAGACTAATTCTTTCACAGTTAACATCAGAAACTGGGGAGCTATTTGTATCTCTTACAGAAGCATCTAGAATATCTAAAAATTGACCAGCAGCTAAAGTTGCTGTAGCACTACCTTTAGTTAGATTAATTACGTGAGAAGTAATAGTAAATAAATTTACTCCTTCATTAACCCATTTGGTTAATATAAGATTAAGCGAACGTCTAGCAGTTACTAAATCATAACCAGACTTAACGTCAAAACCTACGCGTTCGTAAGCTTCTTGAATTATTTCAGCTGTGTCTAAACTGAATGTATGTGTACCAGATGTTGCCATAACCTACCTTTAAAAATTAATTGTAGGCTATAGTTACTGAAGTAGCATTTGTTACGTCTAAGTAAATACCGTTTTCAAAAACTGTACCATCGTTAGGTACATAAACATCTAAACCTTCTGTACCAAAACCAGCTTGAAACTTTAGTGTGCCTGTAGCATCTGTACCATCATATAACTTTACAACAGAAGAAGCTACGCCTGCAGCTTGAATATATTGTATTCTAGTTCTTCCTAAAAAATTATCACTGGCATTTACAGCTACACCATACCTACCGTCAGTAGTTCTGGTTGTAAATTTTACGTCACTTGATGACATGTAAACCTCCTTGTTGTGGGGGAGTTACCTCCCCCGTTAAAATGAAGATGCTGCTATTGTAGCACCAGTGTCACATCTTTTCCAATTAGCTCCATCATAAAAAGCTAGGATTGCTGAACCAGCAGCTCCATTTGAAAAATATGCAATCTGACCTTCTACACCATCTGGTGCAGTAGCCACTGTATATACATTAAGACCAATTACACTTTGTGTGTTTACTGGTCCTGAAAAAGTTGTTGTTCCCATAGTCTATAATCCTTTCATATAGTCTGCTAAGCAGTCCATGGTTATTTATTTGTTAATTGAGAAGGGGGCACGTTTATACGAAACCCCCTTATCTTATTTATTGATTAAGCACCTTGGTTTCCGTAGACACCACGCCAGTCAGACCAACCGAAGCTGTATCTTTCTCTAGCTTTGTATCTTACGTTACCAGTTTCAAAATCGCCTTCCATCTTGGTTGACATAGCTGCTCTGTTGAACATCTTTGCACCATTAGGACAGTCAGTTCTAATGAACCATGCATCTGGATCTGAGAACCTGTGGTTAGTGTAGTAACCATTAGGTATCATACCCATGTTGTTGATAGCATTGATATCATTATCAGCTGTACTTGGACGACCCTGTGACTTCATAAGTCTCTCTGCTACAAATACCAATTGTCTTGGAATGTGTAGAGATTTACCTTGAAGTGCTACTGGAACACCTTTGTCATCTGTAAATCCAGCAATGTCAATCAAAGCTGTTTCTAAAGATGTCTCAGATAAGTCAGCATAAGTTGCAGGTCTGTTAGAACCTGTGCTACCGTTTTGTAATGGGTGTGCATTAGATACTAATGCTTGTCCATCACCACCTGAGTTAGCACCGTTAAATGCATTATTATATACATTTGCGGCTGTTAGCTGCTTAGTAGAAGCCATAGATCTAGCTAATGCTTTAGTTAGTCTAGTTGAAAGTTTGTCATAAAGATTATCTTCCATTGCTTCTTCTGTTAGTGAAAATGCTAATGCAACTGTGTTATGTGTATATCTTGATACATAACCTTCGCCTGACTCAGCGTATTCAACTGCTGCGCCTTCGAATTTTTCATTCGCATTACCAAAGCCTGGGAAGAGTACTTCTTCTTCAAAGCTCTATTTGATGTTTCCTCATCGAACAAGACGGCATGCTCATTCTCGTATCTGTTATATTCAGTTCCGAAAATAGCATTAAGACCTGGCTCCAGTTCTTTAAGGATTTGTGCTCTTGATATAGCCATTTATTATCCTCCTATATACCTGTTACGCCAGTAGCGCCTAGTCCAAATTGATTAGTATTGATTTTCACCAAGATGTCCATTGTAGTTCCTACTGCTGTGTAAGAATCATCTGCTCTACTCAAGAAAGTTAGTGGGAAAGTGTCTGTTGTATTCTTAGTACTTGAATCAGCAGTTAACCCTGATTTGTGTGTAATTGAAGAACCTGTTGGTCCTGCTACAATTTGTAGATTTTACCTACATCTGCAATTACTAACGCAGTGCCTGCTTGATCAGCTTCCATTTCAAAAATGATATCTGGATCATCGTATACATACACTTTGTATTTTTCTTTAGCTACAGTTCCTGTTGGAATTGATCTAACAAATTTTACTTCGCCAGATGCATTGTCCACATACTCTGCGCCATAAAACACTCCTACGACTGCGCTCTGGACTTGCAGCGGCCATATCAGTTACGATATTTCCAGCTGAAAAAGTCACGAGATCGCCTTCGAAGAATGCTGATGGTGCGGTAGCGGCTATTCTGTAACCATTTGGGCCACTAAAGTTATTGGTTCTTAATTAAACCACCCTTAGCGTGCTTCTTTGGTTTTAGGCCATATGCCATGTTTATACCTCCATAGTATAGTTAAACAAAGTTCTGACCAATATTACTATCAGTCGTCAAACTTTGCAGTTTTATTTCCTCCGCCTCGTGTGACTGAGGAAGATCCGTCTTGGCTGATAGGTGCTGCAGCGCTGTTATTACTTTGCAATTCAGAGTTGACCGCTCTTTCTTGCATTCTGGTCTTGTTATCGTAGTATTCATTTCTTTGATCCGCGATCTCTTGATCGACTTTCATCAAAATTAAATCACCACTTCTAACTACACCCGCATGCTTTCCTGTGTCTAAAACATCCGATTGCCAGTTCCCGCCAAGTTCTTCGGGTGTTACTGGTTCGTATCCTTGACGAGCTCTTTCATGTACATTTCCTGACTGATCTTCATTCAGGAGTTCATGTCGAACCCATCTATAATGCACACCCTCTGGTGGAGTTGGAGTATCCAACTTACTAGGTGGTGCCCATGTTTTCTTGCGAGTACCCGAAGCTCGCGTTGTACGGGTTGTCTTAGTAGCCTGTGTCATTCATCTACTCCTTATCTCGCCTGATTTAGGCGCATTTTTGTCGCGCATATTCTTGTAAAGATACTCCCATTTTATTGGCAGTCTCTACTTCTGATTTAGTCAATGTGACTTTTTGTTTGCCACTGGGGGAAGTGCGCGTTCCACCCGCTACTACTTGTACTTTTTTTGCTGAAGAGTTCTGTTTAAACTTTTCAGGAAACTCTGTACGAATACGAGCGTCTAACTCGTTATAGTATTCATCAGGATCAGCATCAGGATATATTCCTTCATCTATTAGTTCCTTATGAACTATCATCGCGGCTTGGGTCATAATCTTTTCACTTTGATTATTACCTCCAAACCAGGAGTTTCTTTTCTGCCATTGCAAAGCTTTCCTATCGGGAGCTCTTTGTTGCTCTGGCTGTTTATCAGTCTCTTCATCAGAAACTTTTTGTTTAGTAGAAGCTGACTTCGCTCTTTCTTCATACTGCTTTACAACTAATGCTTCAGCTTTAATAGACGCTAATTTATCAGTAGCTTCTATCTCTCTTTATCAACATCACCATTTGTTTTAGCATCACGAAGAGTAGCTAGTACTTCTCGCTCTTGAGCCTTCAGTCTATCCCCATACTGCGTTACTGCAGCAAGTTCAGATTCAGCTGATCTTCCGACTAACTCTTGGCGCTCTTTTTGAAATTTTACTTTCTCATCTTCGAGTGCCTGGAGCTTTTCTTCAAGCTCTTTACGTTGCTTGACAAGTCTTTTAATCCGCTTCTCAGCTCTTTTGCCATACATCTTTTTTTCATCAGATTCTTCCTCATCTTCAGCTGGAGTTTCCTCAGTAGTATCTTCTACTAATTCTTCTTCATCAACTTCAGTTTCGGGAGTTTCTTGTTCTGGAGCATCTAGCTCTTCAGAAGACGTTTCTGTTTGGCCTTCTTCATCAATCTCAATCTCGAGTTCATCCTCTTGACTAAGCTCTTCTTGTTTTGGGTCTTCTATCATATTACCTCCGTCAGTTGCGAACTGCGTTTATACGCTGTGCCAATATAATACCACACATTGTGGTATATTTGCAAGTGTTTATCTGTGCTTTATTTTTTCTGGCTTAGGTACAATTGCGACTACTTCGTCATCATTGATAATAGAATAATCTTCATTATCACACTTAAAACTTTAGTCCTACGTACTTTCCTGTCAATACAAAGTCTCCAGGTTTACACCACGTGGTGCTGGATCTGTTCATGTCTTTATAACATTCTGAACCCATATCTATTACTTCAGATACTACGCAAGCGAATCTAATCATCTCTCTTGTTTGCTCTGAAAATATTACGCCACCAGTAGATTTCTCTGATGGTTCCCAAGGTTTTAGTAACATCCTATAACCCTGTGGTTTTGGTAGATCTTTACTCATTTGTGCCTCCTGCTATTTCTTTATATAGCTTATGATACTCTGTATGCAGACGATCTTTCATATCTGCCAGAGTCTGTCCTACGCCTACTAAATATTTATAGTTAGCGTAATCTTCTGCACTCCCATTTATTAATTGAGTATTATTGACTTCTATAGCCTCACTCAAAACTTTGTCCATTCGTTCCTTATATACTTTAGTCTGGTCTAACATTGATCCTCCTGTAAAAAGGGGGGCACCTTTAAATGCCCCTGTTGAATATATTATAGCAAATTATTTCTTAGATGACAACCCTGATAATGGGTTATTTAAAGCCTTATTAATTTGTAAGTCAAGGCTTTCTTCAATGAGCTTGAGTTCATCAAATATCTCCCTTGTATCAGCTTTTTGTCTGTCCTCAATCGAATTTACAATTTCGGTGATGTGACGGATGTCATCGCTAGCGTTTCTCAAATCTATCTTCATATCTCCCTTAAGGTCACGGGCCACCGAAGCCACTAAGTTAATTTCATCTAATATCATATCTAGTTCTGATTTTATAACTGCGATTTGTTCATCATAGTTAGAAAGATCAGGAGCTGTATAGTTTTCTATCTTGGCTTTCATATCCAAGTAGTCATCATAAAACTTGTAAACTGTCCAACCACCACCGATGATTGCACCTAGCAATGATAATATAATGAAAAATTTTCCTCCAGAAAACTTAAGTCCTTGATACTCAATACTGGCCATTTATTATTTCCTCCATTATTTGTCCTTGTTCTGTTATGAATAGCTGACCGTATTGGTCATCTATAGTTTTATTAAGATATTTATCAACATTAATATCTGTAATAACTGATTGTGTGTCAAAGAAAGATTTAGAATTTGCTAATACTTGCATTACTATTAAAGTCTTTAATTGGTTAGACTCATCATATCTTCCTTTGTCTCCCATATTCTTTACTATCTTTGTTGCAGCTTTTTCTTTAGAAGGTTGTTTCGTTGGCTCTTCTGATTCTTCAGAGTTTTCTATTTCAACTTCTTCCTGTTCAGAGGTATTGTTATTTTCTGGAGCAGGTTCTTCATTTGCTTCGCTGTCAGTTTTTGGCGCATCTTCTTCAGTAGGCTGTTCATCATTTGTGTCCTCCATTTCAACAGGCGTTTCAACATCTTCTTCTATGCTAGCAACTTCAATCTCAGGCTCACTCATTTCCATTTCTAACTCTAGCTCTAGCTCCATTTCTAGCTCAACAGTTTCCATTTGAGGTTCTGGCATGTCCATCTTAAAGTCATCCATTTTAAAATCTAAATCTATTTCTTGCATCTCAACTTCTACTTCTGCGTAAGTCATTTCTTCTTGCTCAGGTTCAATAGGTTTAAAATCAATTTGCCCTGCATCATCTACTTTAATATCATTGAAGTCTATAATTTCTGTAGCAAACTCTATTTCTACAGGATCAAAAATATTAAGATAAACTATTTCTTCTACGGAAGTAATTTGTTGTTCAATAATTGTATTGATAACATTATAAAATACATTAAGGATACTGAATCAAAAACTGGACCTACTGCAAGATTAACATCACTTCCACCTATTTCTATGGTGACTCTATTTAAAACGCCACTGAAATCGAAAGTGCCGTCATAAGACTTGTATCCACTTGATATTCCAGATTCAGACAAGATATCAGTTCCTGTAAAGACTTGGCTGCCTCCGTTAAGTCCTGTAATGTGCATGTATATTCTATCTTCAGCATCTTGTTTATCTACTTCTATTGTATACTTTACTTGACCACCATTATCAATTTGTAAATCTGATAGATCAACATTTTGAATAAAGGTTGTACCCATACCTTCAACTCCCATATTAGAAGTTGTGTTACCACTACCTGTAATCTCTGCACATGTATCAGAACCTAACCCATAACAAGCATTTCCTGATCGCATATTTGCAGGTCCTTCGCCACCCCAATCTTGTGCCATATCAGGTAAGTTTAAAACATTACCACTATCTTCATTAGTGACAGTTACTGTTGTAGTTGTTTTGGTAGTTGTTGTTGTGGTAACAATTTCTGTACCTTTATCTTCTTCTACTTTTTCAACTTGAGTATCTTCTGTGATTGTAACGCCAGGAATACAAAGTCCTTCGGCATCAATTAAACAAGCTGCTTTAGAAGATAATGATGCCAGTAGTAATAATAAACAAAGCTTTATAAAGAGCAATCTGATCTGCATTACTAAACTCCTGTGTTTCTGGTTCATTTGCTACTATGTAATCTATTTTATATTTACTTCCATCAGGAATACTCTCTGGATTATTCATCCAGCTTTCTTGAGCTTCAGTTCCTATAGCCCCATTGTATGGACACGGGGTTCCTGCATCTGTCATCGCATCAAAGACTCGAGGGTCTTGACACAATACAGATACTGCAGCAACTTTCATTCCCATTGAATACAATGATCTAGATAATTTTAAATTTTGACATAGCTCATCATCTATTACGTAACCTGTAGCAAAACCTAAAACATTATTTTGCACACTAGAGCCAACTCCAACTTTACAAATATCGCTATTAGAATTAATTACGGATGGAGCATTAGCTGTAGGTGGTGTGGAGTTTGTAACTACAGTTGAGGACACCGTGTTGGTTTCAGCTTTTACATCTGTAGTAACAGCTACAAATGTGAACGCAAACAATATAAAAAATAATAGTCTAAGTTCTTTCATCACCACTTGCTTTTATCAGCCCAGTAAGCTGCAGACATTTTTCCTTTTGCAATATTTTTACCATGTCTTGCTTTAAATGATTTTCTTTTAGCTTTCATTCTAGCAGATTCTCCAGCTTTAGGTTTGCCAGCAGTGCTAGCTCCTTGTTCACCGTATCTAATTGTTTTAACTTTGTCGCCTTCTTTAGCAACTACTACGTGAGATTTCTTTGGATGGTTAGGCGTTCTCTTTGGTTTATTAAACCCTGACACACCTGCTCTAGCTAGTCTAGGATCTTTTGGCATTACATATTTTCCCTTCTGATTGTTACCTTTGCTTTTTGTATTCCATCTTTTGCTAAGTCCATAGCGTCTTTAGCTTCTTTGCGTTGTCTTTCTAAATCTGTATTCTCATCATTGATCATAACTTTAGCTTCTTCTAATCCCATTTCATCTGAATGAATCTTAGCGTCTAATGCAAGTTTAGCTTTACGTAATTCTAAATCAGCTTGTTGGATTTCAACTTGCTGTTCTGCTACACTTTTCTTTTCGCCTGCTAGTATTTTAGCTTTCTCTTCATCAAGCTTCATTATAGAATCAGAAGCATTAGCTGTAATTAAAGCAATTTGATTTTCCATTTCAGGAGGTAAAGGTTGTCCAGCCATAATAGCTTGTTGCAGTTGTGGATCTTGTACCATTTGTATAACTGAATTTCTATACTTCATCGCTAAGTGATCCTGTATATGTGAAGCCAATGTTTGTGTCATTGGAGCATTTTCTTTATACGCTGGGTTGTTCATTAAGAGAAGCGTGAGCTACTATATGAGCATCATGATTTTGATCAGGTCTTGGTTGTAATGGTGCCCCCTTCATAGCCGCCATGTTTTCTGAAACAGGGTCAGCAGATATAGGCTGTTGCTTTTGTTTTAAATATCTTTGAGGTTCTTCAATACCCATTGCCGTAAACAATTCCATGCCTATTGCTTCCATGTTGTAAGCAGCAGGATTTTGTTGAGCTATCTGCATTACTGCATTTACTTTAGCGATACGGTGTGCTTCCGTTGGCATATTAGGATCTGACACAGGTATAACATCAATAGACTTTAAATTAAAGTCTTCTCTCTGAAAACTTGTTGTGCACCACCTGCGACCTCGTAAGGATACATATCAGGAAGATACTCATGATCTAGTCTCGCGAGTATTCGCAGGTCTTTGGATTGAGCGTTATGCAGACGCTTGTGCACTGCTGAAAATAACTTTGAAGATTGCTCTAACAAAGCCATAGTAGTTCCCACTGGTCCATAGTTAGAAGCGTTTTCTACTATGTTGTCAGAGGAGTCAGCAAACTCTTTTGCAGCATTAACTACATACTGCATTAAATTGTATAGGGTACCTGAAGGTTCTTTAAATGGTAAAGGCTGTAGAGACTTGCCTAAGTCACCCGCAGGACTATTTACTTCTCTCCACTCACCAGGAGCTATAGGCTCATCAGGCGCAAGCACTCGAAGTCCATGTGCTTTAAAACCACCAGGTAAATTTGCAAACGTACCAGCATCTATCAATTGTCTCATTGATGAAGTTGCTGTTTTTGTTAAACCTCCAATTAAGTGAATGTAACCATAACCATAAAAACCTAAACCAGGAATCATGTAATAGTGAGTAAAATATAATTTCTTTTCTTTTTTGACATCGTCCTCATCCCAGTTTCTACGAATAGCTAGTACTACTCCTTCATCTGTCATGTGGACAATGTATGGTAATTTTAAACCGTTAGGATCTTCAAAACCAGGTAAGTCTAAGTTCACGTGCATCTCTAAGATTTCAACACGTTCTGTATCTCCCGAAAGGTTTTGTTATTCCTAAAACTTCATTCGATGCATCTTCTGCATCACTTTCTGATATGCTGCTTTCATCAACTTCTACGTCTCTAAAAGTTCCAGCCATCTGAAATTTTTTAATTTCATTCATAGACATTGAGTATCTATGTGTAAATCTTTCTGCAGTCTCTAGGTCAGACGCAAAATAGTCTATATAAAAATCTTGTGCTTTAATATATTCTGTTCTTGGACGTTGTAAAGAAATATCCCAATAAGTTTTTTTAAATGCTGAACCATATAAAGAAACATAAAATAATAATCTATCGAGTTCAGGTCCATACTCTGGCATTTGAATCTGTGTTTGGTAATTCATAAAGTGCCTTACACGATTTGCTTGCTCCATCTTTTGTGGAGTTTGTGATCCTACAATACGTGTACGGATAGGTCCTTCTGTTGGGAATAATTCTTTATAAGCTTTCGCTTGAAACTTTACAACTGCCTGTGCTAGTACAGGATGTGATGAAGATGCTGCTCCTGGAAAAGGTTCATCACTATCTTCTGATTTAAAACCTAAAAGGTCTACTCCTCCTTCTTCTGCAATTGAATCGTACTCACTTCTTGATTCTTTATCTCTTTCAAATGAATCTTGTAATTCAGATCCAATTAAACTAAGATCTGATTCGTCAATTATTTCAGCTAGGTTAGCATCATGAGATGCTTCCATTGCATTATCCTCCATGTCATCAAACAAACCCATAGCCTCAGCTTCTTTCATGAGAGCTTGGTTTTCTAATGTTACTTCTGCACCGCCATCTTCGTTGACAGTAACTTCTTCTTCTGCTGGAGTTAGTTCATCAAAGAGAGTTAGATTCTCTCCCTCTGGGTTATTTATAATTTCTTCTATTGCCATGTATCAATCCTTTAATAAAAACGTCTGCGTTTTCTATTATATATACTTTCATCCCCCAAGTCAAGCCATGAATTATCACTGTGCTCTAAATACCCTCCATTTCTCACATACAAGACTGCTTGTGTAACGGAGTCTACAATATCATCATGGGGTCCTGATGGAAATTGCCTACATTCTTCTATTACTTCTTTACTCCAAACTTTACTAAGTGGAGCGTATATTCTAGAATTATGAAACAAAGAACTAACAGCATATGCTCTAGATACTTTGTCTCTATCTGGCTGGTATTCTTGAATAGGTAGTCCAGCTAATCTTAGATCTTGTATTAATGATTGACCTGAAGCTTTTTTCTCAATAACTATAGAGTCAGGGTTGTGTTTTAAATATTTCTCTACAGCTTTTTCACGCAGTGTTGGAAAATCCCAGCGACCTTTCTCCATTCCTAGCAGAACCATGTTCGCTAAACTAATATCATCTTTTTTAAATATACCCCATGTAGTCACAACAGAGTAATCTGCAGTATTTTTAGTAGAGAACGCTGTATCCCAAGACTGAATAATAAAATCACACTCTGGTGGGTCTTCACTAGACCAATCTTGCCAGTAATCTACTTGAATTATACCTCCAGATTCAGAAGATGGGCTCTGTAAATACAAAGCATCAAACTTAAAAGGCGGAGTATTGTTTTTTGTACGCACAATATCGTCTGTTGTCCAACAAAATCCTGCAGGTCTGTCAGGTGCAGGCCAAAATGATTCACCAATCTTAGGTGTTGGGTAGGATTTTTCTAAATATCCTTGATCTATCAAATCTTTGCGGGCAGTTCCTAGTTGAGATGCAGATTCTGCAGTATTTAATGCAGGAATCCTAACTACATTCCACTTATCTGCTAGTGGAGAAGCTTCTTGTTGCTTTAACAAGTGCCCCGCCAAGTCATTTTCGTGCCATCTTGTCATAACTAGCACAACTTTTCCGCCTGGCATCAATCTTGTACGCAAACCTGAAGCATACCAGTCATTCAATTGGTCTCTTCGCGTCTTAGAAAACGCATCTTGCTCTGATATAGGGTCATCAATGACAGCAAGGTGTGCACCAAAACCTGCAATACCAGATCCAGAACCAGCAGCTAAGAAACTTCCAGCTACTTTCCCTTCTGTTTCTAATGCCCAGGAGTTTGCCGCTCTATTATCTTTACGAATTTTTACTTTAGGGAAGATAGTTGTGAATGCTGTGGTGTTTATAATGTCTCTAATAGTTCTACCGAACTTAGTAGCTAGATCGTCTGAGTGAGATACTGCTATCTCTTGCCAATAAGGATTACGACCTAGCGCCCAAGCGGGGAAATATGTTGATGTAATTAAAGACTTAGATGAACGCGGAGAAACAAAGACCATAAGTCTATCTGTTTCACCTTTCTCTAATCCCATGAGTTCATCACAAAGTAAACGGTGATGCGGACCCACATTAAATGATGGGTTCATTAACATTACAAAAGATAACAAGTCATCACGAGCTTGTTTGACAGCTAGTCTTGTAGCTGCATCTCTGTCTGCTAAATTAATCTGACTTGATAAATCCAAGGCCACCCCACAAAATTAGTTGTGAATAAATATCAATGGGTTCTTTGCCTGTGTACGGTTCTAGGTTTGGTGTTAAAATCATTTTTTGTCTCCTGATACAACTTTAAGTTTGGGTGTCGCGATTCTTGTAAGACGTTCAATATCTCTTTCGATATCTTCATCAGAGTTACCTGATGCAAATGCATTCATAATGGTAGTCTCATTAACTGTCTTATCTGTCCACAGTGCTTTGTGTTTACCCAGTAGCTCTAAACTACGAATAGCCGCATTGAAGTCGCCCTCTTGTTCTGTTCTATCTGCGATTCTCACTAATCGTCTTAGGATATCATCTGCATCAATTGCTGCCCGTTTAAAGGATGTTTCTTTCAGCTCTTCAATTCTTTTACGTATGATGTCATGTTTTAAAAACTTATACGCATTACGCTCTGCAGATAACTTACCATAGCCCGCTCTTTTTGCCGCAGCTATAGCGTTTAGATCTTTAATAAATTCAGAGCAGAAAAGTTCCTGCTTGTCTGTCAACCCTCTTTCGTTCTTTGCCATGAAAAAATTATAACATATTAACCCTTGAATTAGCAAGGGCTAGCATGGTACCATTTACATAACTCGTTTCACACGAGTCTCCTGTAATAGAGGGGGCTTTAAAACATCGCCCTCACTCGATGTGCCCCCTCGCCAAAGGTAAACCGCATGGGTCATCATAGAGTAATATCCAAAGAAAAATTAAAAAAGAGAATTTTGCGGCTGCTTTTGGTATTGTCACATGGGCTTAGTCCTAATCAATTTGCTTCCCTGCTGGCTGACTTTATTTCAGAAGGGGGCACGCGAAAATCAGACAGGGTAGATCTCAGCCTCAAAGAGTATATAGACAAGTATAAGCACACTCCCTGAAACCGTGGGAACGTGGGAAGGTCCTTTAAAAAAACGTCTAAAATTTTGCTAAAATTTTTTCTGCTGCATATGTGCATGTGCATGTCTTTAGTTTTTTGGGGGTGGGGGGTAGTTTAAAAGAGGGTAGGGTGTGGAATAGGTCTAGTTCTAACGCCAAAAGTCAACGCCTCACGCCTCCACGATCACGATATGCCTCCCTATATGCTGAAAAACCCCTGCGTCAAAACGCGCATATACTTCTGTTTGCCTTTGTGCCATAATGGAAACATCAACAAAGGAGACGAAAAAAATGGAAAAGAAAAAATTTAGACTAACAGACAGAACAAGAACAGGAATGATGCGACAGATTGACGCACACAGCCGAAGAACTAAAGTGTCGCACCTATACAAAATAGCTAAGGTGGGTAAACTGTGGATAACTCACCCAACCAGAGCGACAATATAGCACAGGGTATGCGATAAGGGGCAACTGCCCCTTATCAGATAGTCTGCGACAATATGCCGATTGACTAATAATCGATTGGTGATACAATCAAGACTAGAAATACAGATGCGTGAAAATCGTATCCCACCCCATGCCTAAAAAAAGGTGCGACCTTATGCCACATGAGCGAATTGTCGCAGTAATTCAGTCATTTTATATATACAATATGACAACTACTACTGTTACATTTGTTTACATTTCTTAAGTAACACATAATTTCTAGATGTGAGATACTGTTAACAGAATTAAGAGATAACCAATAAATAACAACTTAGTTATTAACTAATAATCTTTTATTATTATCAAAATTCTTAAATAACTACTGCGACAGAATGCACATTTAATTTTAAAATTATTCTGTCATACTGAAAGAACAATAAAACAAAGGGGTAAAAAATGGCAAACAGAACTTTATATATGGACTTGAACGGCAAATTAAAAAGAGGGTTTGAGAATGGACAAAAATGGAAATTTAAGTCGTCAAATCAGGAAATGAGATACGCTTTAATAAATGCGGTATCTTATAGAAAAGCGAAAGCACACAAAGACTACGAATATTGGAACAAGTTAGCTAGTGCCTAACATGTGACAATGTGTCAAATTGAATTGATCTACCAATTTGATACACTACTAACAGATCAAAAAAGTGAGGTACTAAAGATGTTATTTGATAAGCTGAATATTAAAAAGCTGAGTAGGAAAGAATTAGTAATACTGCTCCAATCTATGAACTTTTATATAGAACAAATTCATGGATACGATACACCAACCCCTCTTGATGTTTTCCTTGATAGAATTGAGGAACGAATACAAGAATACGATAATAAAACAATTAATTAGATATGAAGCTAAATCCTAGTTTCCTCCTTTTCAAATAGGATTTGGCTCTATACCTAAAGTATAGAAGAAAGAGAATAACATGAGTAAAATTGTTAATGTATTATATGGTAGTTTTATTGACTATCCTAAAGTATTCGGAAATGTAAAAGCTACTTACGAAAGCGTATCAAAATATCTAAATACAGAAACCCCTTATTTAGATAGGAATGGAGTGCCTTACCCCGCAACCTATTCACGATTTAATGCTATGTATAAGAAGCAAGGATTTATAACAGTGTATACTGATGCTAGTTTAAATCATCAAGAATGCTTACAGGTACAAGCTACAACTATGAACGAGGGAGCGTAATGCTCTTTAACAAAAAAAGTTAACTTAGAAAACTTTATTTCTAATGCGACAGAATGGCTACTTGTAATTACTTCGGTATTTGCTACAATCCTAGCTATATTTTTAATAATAATAATGAGGTATTATTCATGACAGAAACAAAACAAACACTACTAAAAACTCTACGAAATACTACTTGTTTGACTTTAGATAAATCATACTATGATGTATTAAAGTTTATGCGTTATTCAAGTATACTCAATACATCTTCAGATGATATAGAAAAATATTTTAAAGTATCTGGTGATATAGCAGACTGCTTCAACCTTATGGATACAGTAATTAAAGAAACAAAACGTCTATATATAAATCTAATCCCTACACATGAGATGTCTAATGAAGAAATCGTAATAGAAAAAGGTAAAAGAAGCAGAAGAATAATACCTTTTAAATACAAGCTTATCACTGAAAGTTGTACGGACTACGATCTCAGACAATGCATGGATTGTGATAGCTATGTGTATGAAGATAACGCAACCTTTATTGAAGGGGCTAATCTTGATAGATTTGTTTGTGATGATTGCCTTCATGCATCATACCGATATCATGAGGATGACGGAATGTATTACCATGAAGATGATTTTCCTTATGATGATGATGAAGAATACTATGATGAGGATGATGATGAAGAAAGTTATGGTAGATACGCATATGATTACAATGTGCTTGATACTTTACCTAACAAGGTAAGTCTACCAAGTGATACAGATGGCGAAATGCTACTAGGATATGAGGGTGAATGGGAAGCTCGTAATGATACATGCCTCAGAAGTGTAGTATCAGATATACATAGTACAATGCGAGACTTTGCTTTGGTAAAGTATGACGGATCGCTTCGCAATGGTGGTGAGATTGTGACTGCACCCGCTACTTTAAAAGCACAGAAATACTATTGGTCAAAATTCTGTGAGAGTAAGAAAGACTTTACAGGGCGTATCAAATCATGGCATACTGAAACATGTGGTACACATATCCACGTAGGCAGAAAGTTTGTGACACCTTTAGATATTGGTAAACTATTAGTGTTCATCAATAGCAAACACAATGCAGAGTTCATTCACAAGATCGCGGGTAGATCATCTAGTCAATGGGCAAGACGATCTGATAAAAATATTAAGAATGGATTGCACAGAAGCGATAAGTATGAAGCTTTAAATCTAGGCAAAGTTAGTACCATTGAGTTCCGAATATTCAGAGGCAACCTCAAGAAGTTTGGTATATTTAGAAACCTAGAATTCGTACATGCTCTGGTAAGATTTGCAAAACAATCAGCTTACGATATAGATACTACATCTGTGTCTAATCTGACATACGAAAACTTTGTAGACTGGGTAGGATTACAAAGCAACAGAGCAATATATCCCTACCTATATAAGTGGCTTGTTAAAAACGATTACGTTAAAAGCAAAGCTAGAATAAATACTATTAACGAAAGTGAGGTAAACGAATGTGCTTAATAGTTAAAACAAATGACTCATCCGAAGTCAAAGAAAACCTAATCAAATCAGCTTATCAGAATAATTCTGACGGATTTGGTATCATGTTTCTACGTAAAGGTAGAATACAAACAAGAAAGATTGTACCTAAGACTGCTGACGATATCGTCAAGCTATTTGATGAGTACAAAGACATGAAGATTCCAATGGGATTACATTGGAGATTCACAACTGCGGGTAGTAGCAACAAAGGAAACTGTCACCCATTTAGTGTACTAAATGCTGAAGAGCATGGTCGTGATGTTTACATGATGCATAATGGACCTGCATTACCAACGCCTATGATCGACAAAGACAAGTCCGATACTCATCAATACGTTAAGTATGTACTACGTCCAATGTTAGCTAACAATCCCGACTTGTTATACAATACTGAATGGCAAGAAATGATTGCTGAAAGTATTGGTAGTGATAAGCTATTGTTTCTAGACAGTAAGACAAAGCAATTCACAATCATCAACGAAGATGAGGGTGAAACACTAGACAATGATATGTGGCTATCTAATACATACTCTCTCTCAAGAGGTATGGGTATGGATTACGATCCTATAACAGATACATTAGGAAGCAATAAACCTAAGCTAACATACACCACCTATGGTACTAATCACAGATACAAAAGTGATTACTATGATAATTGGGATTTAGGTCACTCATTCGTAGATAACTATGACTACGACAAAGAAGAACACGTACCCCTAAGTAAGAAATGGGATATGTGTAGAGATGGTGAACTGTATAACCTATGCGATATCTATGGTGCTACAAGTGATGAGATAAATCAGATTGTACAAATGAATCCCTCAGGTACGGCAGAACTATTGCATGACTTATGCTACGCTGATGAAGAAGAGATATATGATTCTGTACATGAACTCACTCAGCTTAAATACAAATCAACAAAGAAAGGTAAGAAATAATGACTAAATCTGTATACCATATGAATAAGATAGGTAATGATACACTGTTTGGTGTATCATTATTCACAGGCGATAACTTCCTTGAAGTATCACGCAAAGGAAGTAAGTCTAAGGTTCTAATGAATGTACAAGAAGCTAGACAACTACCTAGTCACATAATTGGTAATGATAATATCAATATAAGTACAGCTTTGTATCGTGAATACGAAAACGATTCGCTCTATATGAAAAATATAAATTGGAGCATCGCCAAAATTCTACCTGCTATATACCCTTCATTACATAGGTATAAGATTATAGAACAAGACGGAAGTTCTGTTGATAAGCTTAGGCAGAATCTAGCTGAGCGATTAAAACTCATGAGTAATGCTGGTTCTGTTAGCAGAAGAAATATTTCTGAGTATATACTAATAGCTAGGGGTACACGAGTATCTTATTATGACTATGATGCGACTGAAATGGAAGATAAAACCTCCGCAAGACTTAGAAAGTTCATGAAACGTTCTAACATATGGCAATCATATCCTAATCTATATCCTA
>UEXL01000216.1_pt1 | contig 27193 bp, 37 predicted proteins | sample 1796671 | NCBI WGS metagenome assembly UEXL01 (sample SAMEA4772471, study PRJEB27181) | metagenome | reverse complement strand
CAATACGATCAAGCGCCTGCCCGGCGGGAATGTTGATGCTACCGGCAATATGGCCCGCGCGGAATTCATCACTGTCGCGCAGATCCACGATCACCGCCTCTTTCTGGTTCACCATGTTGGTGGCCAACTGCGGCGTAAGCGACTGGCCGCCGCGGCGGGACCCAAGCACAAAGAACAGTGCCCACAACAGAAAAAGGCGGACACCAGAATATAATGGTTGCTGGCGAATTCAATCAGATTGCCCATGGAAACCCCGGATCATTAGCGTTGGCTCTCATCGGCGCCAATGGTACAGCGCCACTGTTTCCCCCGGGAAAGAAAGCCGAAGGAAAATCGGCGCCAAGTATACACATCCCCGGGCCGTTAAGGTAAAACCGCGCCATGACCCGACGATTACTATTGCTTCTACTGCTCCCGATCCTGCTTCCTGTTAGCGGGGCGGCAGACACTGCGCCCAGCAAGGCCCAGCTGGAGAAGCTCAAATCCCGCATCAGCGAACTGAGCGATGCACAAAACCGCGAATTGCGCGAACGCGATTCCGTGCAGGCCAACCTGCGCGAGGCAGAACTGCGCATCAGCCGGCTGACCCGTGAACAGCGCAGCCTGGAAAAAAAGGCCAGCACCGCCCGGCAACGCCTCGACGCCCTGGAAGCGGAACAGGCGGTGCTCGCCGCTGAAAAACGCACCCAGCTGGACTGGCTGGGTAAAACCGTGCGCGCCAGCTACCAGGCCGGTCGCCAGGAACGCATCAAGTTACTGCTTAACCAGGAGCAGCCAGATCAAATCGCTCGCCTGCTGCGCTATCAGGAGTATTACCAGCGCGCGCGCACCGACCGCCTAGAGGCCGTCAACGGCGAACTGGACGAACTCAAAGCCATCGCCCTGCGCGTGGACAAGGCCCGTCAGGTACTGCTGGATCAACGCACCCAGGTTCAACGCCATGCGGACAAGCTGCAAGGCGCCCAGCAGCAAGAGCGCCAGACCACGCTGGCATCACTGAACCGCTCACTGGATGACCGGGGCAGCAACCTTAACCAGCTAAAAACCGACCAGCAGCGCCTGCAGAAACTACTGCAAGACATGCAGCGCAGCCTCAATGACATTCCTGCCGACCTGGGTGGCAAGCCCTTCGGCAACCTGGCCGGCAAGCTCCCCTGGCCCGTGGAAGCGCGCATTTCCACCGGCTATAACAGCCGCCGGGAAGGAGCGCTGCGCTGGCAAGGGGTCATTTTCAATGCCGCCCCCGGCACCCCGGTCCGGGCGATCCATTCCGGGCGCGTGGTGTTTGCCGACTGGCTGCGCGGCTACGGCCTACTCACCATCGTCGATCATGGCAGCGGCTACCTGACGCTCTACGGTTACAACCAGAGCCTGCTGCGCGAAGTAGGCGAGTGGGTATCCGCCGGTGACAGCCTGGCGCTGGCCGGCAAATTCCGGCGGCAACCGGACCAACGGTCTCTACTTCGAGATACGCCACCGGGGCAAGGCTGTGAACCCCACACGCTGGTGCAATCAGCGTGTTACACTGCCGCCATTGGCGCAAAATTAACGATGAACATTGAAACCCGCACAGCTTTTTTCTGTGCCCGCCGGGGATCCCGAATGCCAACGACCATCCTGCCCACGCTCCGTTCTGTCGTGATCACAGGCCTGCTTGCCCTTAGTCCTTTCACCGCCCTTCACGCCCAGGATCCTGCCCTTGATGAGCAGGCCCGCCAGCAAGGCGTTCCGGTGGATGAGCTGCGCGCCTTTGCCGAAGTCATGGAGCGTATCCGCGCGGCCTACATTGAAGACGTGGATGATAGCGAACTGCTGGACGCGGCCATCCGTGGCATGCTCCACGACCTGGACCCGCACTCCAGCTACCTGACGCCAGACCAGTTCGACGACCTGCAGGTCACCACCACCGGCGAATTCGGCGGCCTTGGCATTGAAGTCACCATGGAAGACGGCTTCGTGAAAGTGATCACCCCAGTGGATGACTCCCCGGCCAGCAACGCCGGCATCCTCGCTGGCGACCTGATCCTCAAGATCGACGACACCTTCGTGAAAGGGCTGACCCTGGGCGAAGCCGTAGAGCTAATGCGCGGGGAAATCGGCACTAAAATCGAACTGATGGTGCTGAGCGAAGACGAAGAAAAACCCCGTCAAGTGAGCCTCAAACGCGACCGCATCCAGACTCACAGCGTGAAATCAAAAATGCTGGAGCCCGGCCTGGGCTACCTGCGCATTTCCCAGTTCCAGAACAACACCGGTGACGATGCCCGCAAGGCGCTGGAAAAGCTCAACAAGGACACCGCCCTTAACGGTTTGATTCTCGACCTGCGCAACAACCCCGGCGGCGTACTCAACGGCGCTGTGGAAGTCACCGACCTGTTCTTGGATGACGGCCTGGTGGTATACACCCAGGGCCGCGACAAGGCGAGCCGAAACGATTTTGATGCCAGCGCCGGCGACGCCCTGAACGGTAAACCGCTGGTGGTGCTGGTCAACGGCGGCAGCGCCTCCGCCTCGGAAATCGTGGCCGGCGCCCTGCAAGACCAGGAGCGCGCCATCGTAGTGGGCAACCGCACCTTCGGCAAAGGCTCGGTGCAAACGGTATTGCCGCTGAGCAAGGACCGCGCCCTGAAGCTCACCACCGCCCGCTATTACACTCCCAAGGACGCTCCATTCAGGCTGAAGGCATTGAGCCCGATATCGCCGTGGACGTAGTCACCAAGATTGAAGTGCGCGAAGACATGCACCTGCGCGAAGCAGACCTGCCCCGCCATCTGGATAACGAAAACGGCGACAGTGAGAAAGAGAAGAAACGCAGCTCCTTGGCTGAGGACGATTACCCGCTGGCACAGGCGCTCTCCATCCTCAAAGGCGTGGTCCTCACTCAACGCCCCGCGACGGCCGCAAAACCCGACGATCAACCTTGATGGTTGGTCGGTTACTGGGCCTGGGGCTGCTGCTCCCGGGGCTGCTGCTAAGTGCGAGCGCCCTGGCGGCGCCCCGCATTGCCATCATCATTGATGACCTGGGATACAGCCGCCAGCGCGGCCAGGCCATTGTGGACCTGCCTGCACCCGTCACCTGTGCCGTCATTCCTTTTTCACCCCATGGCCGTCGATTAGCGGAACAGGCCAGTCTGGCCGGCAAGGAAGTGCTGGTGCACATGCCCATGGCCACACAGAATCATTTGAAGCTGGACCGCGGCGGCCTGCAGACCGGAATGAATGAACCCCAACTGTTAGAGGCGGTTCGCCAAGCGCTTAGCCAGATCCCCCCAGGCTCGCGGCTTGAACAACCACATGGGTAGCGCGCTCACCGAGCAACAACAGCCCATGGGCTGGCTAATGGCAGAATTGAAGGCGCACCAGTTATTCTTTGTAGACAGCCGCACCAGCAGTCACTCCGTGGCGCAGCAGGTGGCCCGGCAGGCAGGACTGTCCAACGCCGGGCGCGATGTCTTTCTGGATAACAAACGGGATCTGGTCAGCATCAACCAGCAATTCAATCAGCTGATCCGACTTGCCCGGCAACGCGGCCAAGCCATCGCCATCGGCCACCCCTATCCGGAAACCGTGCACTACCTGCAACAGGTACTGCCTCTAATGAAAGACGCCGGCATTGATGTGGTGCCGGTGTCTTCCCTGTTAACCACCCCGGCCGTGACCACCGCCACCACCGGGGCCAGCACTCACGCCGGGTCCTGATCCCGGTTTTTACCAATACCAGTAAGCTTGGCGTAACCGATCATCAAGAAACCAAACGCAAACATCAGCACGCCATACACCGCTGATGGCACCGACATGGCCTCGGAATGCAGCAGCGTCAACGTCACCATCAGCCCCAACGTGCCGTTCTTGATCCCCAGCTCGATGGCCACAGTGAAAGCCTGATCACGGCTCAAGCCGATCACACGGCCGCCTACCATACCGAGAATAATACCGGCCACATTGAGAATAATGGCGGATAAGCCGGCTTGCTTGAACAACTCCAGCGCTTCTTCGCCCAGCTCCACCAGCAATAGTGCAATCACCGCTACCATCACCGCCAGCCCCAGCAGCCCCACAGCTTTCTCGCCTTTCTCGGCCCAGTGTTGACGAAAGTGGCGAATCGCCATGCCAATCGCCACAGGCAACAGGATGATCACAAACAGGGTAATGATGGTGCGCATGACCGGCAGTTCCAGCGCCTGCGAGGTGTCCTGAAAACGCTCCAGCCCCCAACCGGTAAAGGCAGGCAACGTCACGATGGTGATCAGGCTAGCCAGCACGGTAAGCACGATGGACAGGGCCACATCACCGCGGCCCAGATAGACAAACAAATTGGAGGTTGTACCACCCGGGCAGGCAGCAATCACGATCAGCCCCACCGCCAGCGCCGGCGAAAGATCCAGCGCCAGCGCCACACCCAGAGCAATCAACGGCAACAGAAGAATCTGGCAAACCAGACCATAGAAGGTGCCACGCGGGGCGATAACAACTTCGCGGAAATCTTTGGGGCCAGGGTCATGCCCATTCCCACCATGATCAGAAACAACGATAACGGCAGCCCGATATCAATCAACGCACCTGAACCCATTACAACTCTCCCGTGATTTTTTATGGTCTTTCAACGGGGGCAGCGCCCCCAAAACTTCGAGAGTAAAACAGGGTTCCATTTATAGCCAGTACGTAGCGGCTAAAGTTGTGACAGGAGGTTAAAACCGAGAAGGCCGATCAGCCCAAACGCATTTCAACGCCGGCTGACTGCATGAATTCCTTGGCCTGCTGCACCGAGTATTCACCGAAGTGGAAGATCGACGCCGCCAGCACCGCATCGGCGCCGCCCTGCTGCACACCGTCCACCAGATGTTGCAGATTGCCGACCCCGCCGGAAGCGATCACCGGCACAGGTACCGCATCGGAGATGGCACGGGTCAGCGCGATGTCAAAACCGTTCTTCGTGCCATCACGATCCATACTGGTCAGCAGGATTTCACCGGCACCGTAGTCGGTCATTTTGCGCGCCCACTCCACCGCATCCAGGCCCGTGGGTTTGCGGCCACCGTGGGTGAAGATTTCCCAGCGATTGGGGTCGCTTTCCGCGCTGACTTTTTTCGCGTCGATGGCCACCACAATACACTGAGAACCAAACCGCTCCGCCGCTTCACGGACAAACTCCGGGTTATGTACCGCCGCCGAGTTGATCGCCACTTTGTCCGCGCCGGCATTCAGCAGGTTACGGATATCTTCCAGCGCACGTACCCACCGCCCACGGTAAGCGGAATAAACACCTGGCTGGCGATCTGCTCCACGGTGTGCAGCGTGGTATCGCGCTCCTGATGGCTGGCAGTGATATCCAGAAAGGTAATTTCATCTGCACCGGCATCGTTATAGCGCTTGGCAATTTCCACCGGGTCACCGGCATCGCGGATATCCACGAACTGCACGCCTTTGACCACGCGGCCAGCGTCCACATCCAGACACGGAATAATGCGTTTGGCTAAACCCATAATACGTCCCCGGCGCTCAGGCGCCGCTCAACTCATCGGACAGCGCCTGGCCTTCGGCAAAGTCCAGGGTGTTTTCGTAGATAGCTCGGCCGGTGATAGCGCCATTGATGCCCTGGTCGGCCACTGCGCACAGGTTACGCACGTCGTCCAGATTGGTAATGCCGCCGGAGGCGATCACCGGGATCGACATGGACTGGGCCAGCCTCACGGTGGCGTCCACATTCACGCCTTGCAGCATGCCGTCGCGACTGATGTCGGTGTAAACGATGGCAGACACGCCATCGTTCTCAAACTGTTTCGCCAGCTCGATCACATCCACATCGGTAACATTCGCCCAGCCGTCGGTGGCCACCTTGCCATCTTTGGCATCCAGGCCAACGATGATGTGGCCGGGGAACTGCTCGCACATGGCTTTGACAAATTCCGGCTCATTCACCGCCTTGGTACCGATGATGACCCACTGCACGCCCGCATCCAGATAGGCCTGAATGATTTCCGGGCTACGGATACCGCCACCAATCTGGATCGGCAGGTTCGGGTGGGCCTTGGCAATCGCCTTGACGATCTCGCCATTGACCGGCTCACCGGCAAAAGCGCCGTTCAGATCCACCAGATGCAACCGGCGGGCGCCACGCTCCACCCAATGGCTGGCAACGGCAACCGGATCATCAGAAAACACCGTGTCGTCTTCCATACGACCCTGCTTAAGGCGTACACATTTACCGTCTTTCAGGTCGATGGCGGGAATCAGTAACATCAGAATCTCTTCGTTTGAATGCATTAAAGACACGCAATTGGCAACACGCGTGCAAGCGCGTTGCCTGTTGCGTACAGCGCTGCTCTATGGCTTCCAGCGCAGAAAATTTTCCAGCAGGGTCAGCCCCCGCGTCCGCGCTTTTTTCCGGATGGAACTGCACGGCAAACACATTGCCCTGGACCGCGGCAGCGGCAAAGCTCAGGCCGTAAATCGCAACGCCCGGCCACGGCCTCATCGGGCAGCCCGGTGACGCAATAACTGTGTACAAAGTAAAAGCGGGCATGGTTATCGATCCCCGCCCACATGGGGTGCGCCATGCCCTGCTGCACCTGGTTCCAACCCATGTGCGGCACTTTCAGCCGAGCACCGGTATCGCTGAACTGCTCACCGAAAAACGTGACCTGCCCATCGAAAATTCCCAGGCAATCCACGCCGTTATTTTCTTCACTGCGGGCCATCATTGCCTGCATGCCCACACAGATCCCCAGCAACGGCTTGCCGGCCGCCGCCACGTCACGGATGGCCTGATCCAGGCCGGTGTCTTTCAGAACCGCAATGCAATCACGAATGGCACCGACACCGGGAAAGACCACCCGGTCCGCCGCGCGAACCTGCGCCGGATCGCCGGTGATTATGATGGTCTGCCCATTCGCGACTTTTTCCAGCGCCTTGCCTGCAGAATGCAGGTTACCCATGCCGTAATCGATAACAGCAACGACTTCACTCATATTCGGGGCCTGTCCTGTACGGTTACTCGCTTTCGCTGAGGGTACCTTTGGTGGACGGGGTAATTCCGTCCATGCGCGGATCTGGCTCCACCGCCATACGCAGCGCGGCCAAAGGCCTTGAACACCGTCTCGGCCTGATGGTGCGCATTCTTGCCACGCAAATTATCGATATGCAGAGTAATCATGGCGTGATTTACGAAGCCCTGAAAAATTCGTAGAACAGGTCCACGTCAAAGCCACCGATGCTGCCCCGGGTGAAATCCACAAACATTTCCAGGCCCGGTCGGCCGGACAGATCCAGCACCACCCGTGACAGGGCTTCGTCCAGTGGCACATAGGCGTGGCCGTAACGGCGCACCCCTTTCTTGTCACCAATGGCTTTGGCGAATGCCTGCCCCAGCGTGATGCCAGCATCCTCCACCGTGTGGTGGGCATCGATATGCAGGTCACCCTTGGCGGTGATATCCAGATCGACCAGGCCGTGACGGGCTACCTGATCCAGCATGTGCTCAAGGAACGGCAAACCGGTATCCAGCTTGCACTGACCGGTGCCATCCAGATTGATGGTGGCTTGAATCTGGGTTTCCAGGGTGTTGCGCTCTACGGTAGCGCTTCGCTTGCTCATCTATACCTCCCGGGCATTGGACCGGCTATTATACGCACCCCAACAGGACCTAACCAGCGGAGAGGACAGATGCCGATCAGCGTAGAAGCCCATGCCCTTACGGAAACCCAATGCGAGGCCTTTGCCAAAGTGCTCCGCGATGCACCGCAATACCGCCAGAAGCTGGCAGATGCGGTGGCTGACGGGCAAGGGCGCCTGTTCGCTGCCCACTTCAATGGGCAGCGCGTGGCTATCGCCCTAATAGAAGAAAACCAACCGCAACTGGACTGGATGGTCGTGCATCCGGCCACCCAGGGGCGCGGCGTAGGCAAGGATTTTCTGCGTCTGATCGGCCAGCAGCTAGGAGACACCCTCACCCTGCCCGAACACTGCCAGCAACAGCGCGCCCTATAACTAAGCCAGTGGCAGCCGGATATGCAGCGCAAAGCCTCGCCCGGGGCCCGCGCTCGGCCCAAAGAGAGCCGCCCACCTGCTCAACCATCACCCGCGCCATGGCCAGGGACAGGCCAAAGCCCTCTTCATGGTGGCGTGACCCCATCACAAAGAACGGCTCGAGAATCTGCTCCAGCTGATCCGCGGTAGCGCCCTTGCCTTCATCGCAGATACAAAGCTCAGCATGGCCTGCCGGCACATCCACCGTGCTGCTAACTTCCACGCTATCGCCTTCGGCACTGAAACGCAGCGCATTATCCAGCGCCATGGTCAGCACTTCACGCAATTCCCCCTCACAGGCACGCACCTGCAAATTCGGGGAAATCCGATTACGCACCGCCACGCCGCAGTTCTCTATCCGCGCCGCCTGATCACGCAGAATCGCATCCAGCATCCACATGGGCTGGCAGCGGCCTTGCAGCGGCGGCTGGTGGCGGTCAGAGAGGTCAAAATAGCGCAATGAGGTACTGACGATCCCCGTGAGACGGCGCTGCCCCTTACGCACCATGGCCCACACATCCACCTCTTTCTCACCCGGCCCTTGGCTGGACTGCCCCAGTGAATCGGCAGCGCCAATCCAGTTGATCGGCGTGTTCAGTTCGTGGCTGATGTACTGCAGGAACATGGATTTGTCCTGGTTCATCTGCTCAATATCCGCCAGGTGCCGCTCCAGGTTCTGCTGCGCCTCCACGGATAATTGCTTGCGCTCACTTTCCAGAAACCGAATCCTGTCACCCAATGCCAGCGACAACATCACCACCACCCACAGCGCGCCGAAGTGCGGCAAGTAAGGACAATCACGCTATAAGGGATCAACCCCAGATTGCCAATGGCATACAGGAACACGGTCAGCAGGAACACAGACCAGGCCAGCACATACAACCGCGCCACCCGGAACCCTGGCGCCACACCACCCAGCCCAACCAGCTGAACAGCACCACCGTCATCATCACCACCACCGTGGACAAGTGATAGGAATATGGCGGCGGAATCACCCACTGCAGCAGAAATGCCACCCCGATCATAATCAGGTAATGCTTCAGCAATCGATCATAGCGGGGAATCGCTGGGCCAACTGCAGGAACTGCCGCGAATACAAGGCCAGCGACAGGCCGCAGGTATAGGTGGTCAGCCAGAAATATTCATTGATCTTGGGGGTATCCGGCCACAGGTACTGAAGCCCGAAACCGCTGACGCAGATGTTGAAAAACAGCACCCCGGTGAGAAAAACCACAAAATGCAGGTGCACATTGTCACGCAGGGACAGATACAGCAGCAGGTTGTAAATCAGCATGATCGTCAACGAGCCATAGAATAACCCCTGCAGCAGCTGCTCCAGATAGGTGTATTCCACCAGCCCCTTGGCACTATAAAGCATGGGCATCATGTTCAACGCGCCCTTGCCCCGCACCTTGATATAGTACTCGCTCACTCCGTCAGGTGGTGACTCCAGATTGAACACAAAAGAGCGGTGATCCATGGGCCGGCGGCCAAAAGGGCGCGTATCCCCCACCGCGTATTCCCGAAAATCACCGCCGGTCTGCGGCACAAACAAGGTCAGCTCATCGAGAATGGGATAGCGCTCCACCAGAAACCAGCTACGTCCATCCATCTGGCTGGCATCCAGCTGAAAACGCAGCCAGATGGTGCTTTTGGTGAAGCCAAAATTCAGGGTATTGCTGTCACTCTTACGAAAACGGCTGGCGAACTGGTCGCGGACCTGACTCAGAGTCCAGTTACCTTCTGGGTCATCCAGCACATCCACCCGGGCACCCAGCTGAACGCTGTCCCCCGCCGAAACCAGCGCAATAGGCTCGGCGCGCACAATGCCCCCCCGCCAACAACAGCGCCATCAAGACAACAACATGGAACTTTCGCAAACGCTTATCCCCTAACTTCACAATAACAATCACGAATAATGCTACGGTATGGCCAGTGAACCCCACTGCTATAATCACGGTCCAACGACCAACGCGCAAGGAGTGCTACATGGGACGCCTGTTAAAAATTTTGCTGATCACTTTGTTTGCCATCATTGTGCTATTAGCCATTGCTGTTTTTGTGATCACGCAGGTGATTGATCCCAACGAATTCAAGCCGGAAATTGAGAAACAAGCGCAGGAACAGGCCAACCTGACACTGGACATTCAGGGTGACCTGGCTTGGCAGTTCTGGCCCTCGCTGGGCGTGAGCCTGGGGCGCACCGAAGCGCATTGCCGATGACGAAGAATTGTTCGCCGCCCTCGACGAAGCCAGCGTCAGCGTAGCCGTATTACCTCTGCTATATGGTCAGGTGGAAATGGACGGCATCACCCTGGCCGGGCTGGATGTGAACCTGGTTGAGGGTCCGGACGGCGCCAACTGGGAACAGATCGGCCCGCAGACGCCGGCGGAAGAGACCGCCGTTGAAGAAGAACCGGCCGCCACAGAAGACGAAGGCAGCAGTCTGGACATTCCGCTAACGATTCCCAAAGTCGTAGTCAGCGACGGCAAGGTCCGCTACCGCAACAGCGCCGATGGCACCGACATCGTCGTCGAGCACTTCAATCTCAACGCCCAGGACGTGAACCTGGATGAGTCCTTCCCGCTGCAGATGTCCCTGCGCTATCAGGACCAGAGTGACATGCGCGTGGACATGAACCTGGACACCGTACTGGCCGCCGATATCGACAACAGCCACTTCGTCCTCAACCCGATGACACTGGATGCCAATATCGCTGGCGCCACCACCATGCCGGTGGATGTGCATCTGGAACAGAATCTGGACGTAAACCTGAACGACGACACCGTCTCAATCAAGGACCTGCTGCTGCAAGCCGCCGGCACCGAGACCAAGGCAACGTGGATATCTCCGCCCTCACCGGTGACATGCAGCTCAGCGGCAAGCTGGCCACCGCGCCCTTCGATGCCAACAAGGTGCTGGAGGCCATTGGCGAAGCCCCCATCGAAACCACAGACAGTCAGGCGCTGAGCAAGATTGCCCTGGACGCCACCTTGGGCGGCGAGCCCGGCAGCGTCATGGCCAGCCCTCTGACGCTGACGCTGGACGACAGTACCCTCAGCGGCAGCGCTGGCCTAGCCAGCCTGGAAAGCGGCAAGATCGTCTTTGACCTGGTGCTCGACAAGATCACCCTGGACGGCTACATGCCCCCTGCCAGCGACGACACCGAAACCGCCGCAGCCGGTGGCGGAAAATCCGGCGGCACCGCCAGCCTGTCCAGCGACGAGCTGATCCCGGTGGACACCCTGCGCCCACTGCTGGTGGACGGCAAACTGGCCATTGGCACGGTGAAATACGACAGCATTACCGCCAGCGACATGAAATTTGCCGTCAGCGCCAAGAACGGCGTCCTGCAGCTGACCCCGCCAGCGGCAGCACCCTGGGCGGCAGCTTCAGCGCCAAAGCCAAACTGGATGCCTCCGGCAGCACCCGGAAAATCACCGCCAGCAACACCGTCTCCAGCGTCCAAATCCAGCCACTGGTGCAAATGGCCCTGGAAGATGATCTTGCCAAAGGTGTGTTCGACATGAACGGCAGTTACAGCGCCAGCGGCAACAGCGAAAAAGCGCTGATGAACTCCGCCAAAGGCAATATCGATCTGTCGTGGCGGACACCACCGTGCGCGGCCTGAACCTGTACAGCACCCTGGTTGGTGGTGTGAATGATATGCTCGGCCAGTTCCAGGGCCTGGCCACCGCGCTTATTCCCAGCCAGGAATCCGGCAAACTGCCCAGCGCCCTGTCTGAGGACACCAAGATTCTCGACCTGAAATCCAAGGCACGGCTGGACAAGAACGTGGCCTACCTGGACAGCCTGTCCGCGGTCCTGGAAAAAGGGGAGATCACCGGTAATGGCTGGATGAACATCCTCAACCAGGACTTCGACCTGAAAATCGGCATGCAATCGCCGGAGCTCGGCACCTCCAAGTACCTGACAGGCACCACCTGGCCTCTGCGCTGCGAAGGCAATTTGGGCGGCAGCCCCGCCAAATGGTGTGGCCCGGACAAGGACGGCTTCAAGGACATCGGCAAGCAAGTCGCCGCCAACGCCACCAAGGACAAACTGAAAGACAAGTTCGGCATTGAAGGCGAAGGTGACACCACCGAAGAAGTCCTCAAGGATGCCGCCCAGAAGAAAGCCAAGAAGAAGTGAACAAGCAGCTGCAGGACGGCCTCAAGAAGCTGTTTAATTAAGAGACGCTGCAGGCAGCAAGCAACACGCAAAGGCGGAAATGGGTGAAAGCCCATCTCCGCCGTTTTTTATCCGGAGTGTAATGCCCAGCACATCCCCCACCCCGCAAGATTTCAGCCAGGCGCTGCTCGACTGGTACGACCAACACGGTCGCCAGGACCTGCCCTGGCAGCATCCGCGCACGCCCTATCAAGTGTGGGTGTCGGAAATCATGCTGCAACAGACCCAGGTCAGCACGGTCATTCCCTACTTCGAGCGGTTCATGGCGCGCTTCCCCGATGTCAAAACGCTGGCACTGGCGGAGCAGGATGAGGTGCTGCACCTGTGGACCGGGCTCGGCTACTACGCCCGCGCCCGCAACCTCCACAAATGCGCCCAACAACTGCTGGAGAACTACCAGGGCGAATTCCCGGACACCGTTGAGGAAGTGGCCACGCTACCCGGCATTGGCCCCTCCACCGCAGGTGCCATTCTTGCCCAGAGCCGCGGCATGCGCGCCCCCATTCTCGATGGCAACGTGAAACGGGTGCTGGCCCGCCTGCATGCCGTGCCTGGCTGGCCGGGCAAGAAGCCGGTGGAAAGCCGGCTCTGGGAGCTGTCTGAACACTACACGCCTCACGCACGGCTGGCGGACTACACCCAGGCGATCATGGACCTGGGCGCCACCCTGTGCCGCCGTGGCACGCCCGACTGCGCCGCTGCCCGGTAAACCGCGGGTGCCAAGCCCACGCCAACGGCAACCCACAGGATTACCCCGGCAAGAAACCGAAAAGGCCCTGCCGGTACGCACCACCGTCATGCTTATCCTGCGCGACCGTAACGGCCGGGTCTGGCTGGAACAGCGCCCCCAGCAAGGCATCTGGGGCGGCCTGTGGTGCTTTCCACAGACTGACGATGTGGCACAGATGGAGGACGCCCTCAAAGCCCGTGCGTTCGATGCCCGTGCTGATAGCCAGCCACTGAACCCGTTCCGGCACACCTTCAGCCACTATCATCTGGACATCGTTCCACTGGAAGTGGCCGTGGACCCCGCCGGCACCCATGACAGTGACGGTCGTTGGGTGGACCCGCAGTCTCCCGGCAAACTGGGCCTGGCCGCGCCGGTAAAGAAACTGCTGGCGGGCCTCGACGCCCCACGCCAGTCACGCATGTTATAGTCCATCTCACATGTACCCGCCTACGGAGTTGCCATGAGCCGCACGGTAATGTGCCGCAAATACCAGACTGAACTGGACGGCCTCGACCGCCCCCCGTTCCCCGGCCCCAAGGGGCAGGATATCTTCGAGACAGTCTCGAAAAAGGCCTGGCAGGAATGGCTGCACGAACAGACCATGCTGATCAACGAAAAGCACCTGAACGTGATGGACCCACAGGCACGCGCCTTCCTGGACGAACAGCGTGATCGTTTTCTGAACAACGAAAACTACGAAAAAGCAGAGGGATACGTGCCACCTGCTCACGATGCGAACAAATAAACGCCCACGGCTTGACGCCTCCGGCCCAAGCCGCTTTAATACGCGCCCTGATTGCCCGGATAGCTCAGTCGGTAGAGCAGGGGATTGAAAATCCCCGTGTCGGTGGTTCGATTCCGCCTCCGGGCACCATACAAAAAGCCCCGCTCACAAGAGCGGGGCTTTTTATGGCCACTGGCGGCGTATTTCCCCCATCAAGCCGCGAACCGGCCTCTACCCTCGCCTGACCTTCTGCGCTAACGTGCACACATCTCTAGCACTCCAAACAGGCCCTGACACGTGTACCGCTTTATTGTATTTATTCTGTCACTGATGCTGTTCGCCGGTTGCGACCAGACACCCACCGGCCGGGACCAGCTGGCCCTGATGCCAGACACCATGATGGCGGATTTTGGCCGGCAGACGTTTCTGCAAATGCAGCAGCAGACTCCGGTGAGCGACGACGAGGCCGCCAATCAGGAAGTACAGTGCGTCGCCGAGCAACTACTCGCCCATGTGGCCAACCGGTTTCCCGGCAAGCCGCTGCCACAGCGCTGGGAAATCGTGGTCTTTGCCGACCCGAGCCCCAACGCCTTCGCCTTGCCTGGCGGCAAGATCGGCGTCAACGAAGGCCTGCTGGCCGTCGCCACCAGCGATGACCAACTGGCGGCCGTGATTGGTCACGAGGTGGGCCATGTGCTGGCACGGCAACGAACGGCTGACCCAGCAGCTGGGCATCCGCACGGCACTGTTTCTGGTCGGCATGTTCAGCGAAGGGGATGCAGATTCCGAGCGCATCATTCAGGCACTGGGCATGGGGGCGCATCTGGGCATTGCCCTGCCCTTCAGCCGGGCCCATGAGGAAGAGGCGGATTTGATGGGGCTGGAGCTAATAGCCAGCGCCGGCTTTGACCCGCGCGAAAGCGTACAGCTGTGGAAGAACATGGCCGCCGTACCGGGCGAGCAGTCCATGGAGTTCCTGTCCACTCACCCGAATCCCGGCAGCCGGATCGGCGCACTGGAAGGGAAAATGCAGGTGGCGCTGCCGCTGTACCAGAAAGCCACACCGGCGGAATGCGAACCACAATTCAGAAGCGAGCCACGCGTTTCGAGTAGCAAAACCTGACCTCATTATTTTCTGGTTTTGCCTGTCGAAACTCGCTTCTCGCCACTCGAGACGCTCTTTGTCAGCCAGCAGCCGCGTCTTTTGCTGACACGGCACGCTCTACCGCCGGCTGCCAGTGATAATCTTTCATGCTCACCGTCCAGGTACGCGCCATAAACTGGAAAGTGGCATGGGGCCACAGGGCAGGTATTGCGGCCATCGGCCTGCTGATACCAGCTCATGCAGCCACCGTTCTGCCATACGGTGTCTTTCAGCTCTTCCTGCAGTTTGTCGTTATAGCGATCCTGAACGTCCTGCTTCACATCCAACCAGGCATCACCGCGCTTATCCAGTTTGGTGATGGCATCCATGATGTAGCGCACCTGACTCTCGATCATGAAGATATGGAGTTATGCCCCAGGCCAGTGTTCGGCCCCACCAGCTGGAACATGTTCGGGTAACCGCTGACCGTGGTGCCCAGATAGGCCTCTGAGGCGCTTCCAGTCATCCTGCAATCGGCGACCCGGCAGGCCGGTGATGTCGAAATCCTTCATGTAAATACGCGGATCCACGATAAAACCGGTGCCCAGTACCAGGCAGTCCGCCTGCTGCTCGCTACCGTCACTGAACACGATGCTGTTTTCACGGATTTCCTTCACCCTCTCGGTCACCAGCGACACATTGTCGCGGTTGAAGGTGGGGTAATAGTTGTTGGAAATCAGAATGCGCTTACAACCCAGTGTGTAACTCGGCACCAGCTTGCGAGCGGTGGCTTTGTCTTTCACCTGGTAATGAATAAACGCTTTCAGGGCCGGCTCAGCCAGCTTGGCCAGGCGCGGATTGAAAATCGGCACCACTCGCGCTTCATTGCTCAATACAGACGCAGGCGATGCAGTTTGCGCAGGGCCGGGAAGCGGCGGAACACCCACTTGCTCAGGCCGGAATAGGCGCGCTCGTCGCGGGGATAATCCACGGCGGCGTGCGCCACCACGGTCAGCTGGCCCGCTTCTTTGGCCACGTGGGGCACATACTGAATGGCGCTGGCGCCGGTGCCGATGGACACCACCTTCTTGCCGGCCATGTCGTAGTCATGATCCCACTGGGCGGAGTGAATAACCTTGCCCTTGAAGTTTTCCATTCCCTTGAAGTCGGGGAAGGAAGGTACATGCAAGGGACCGCTGGCCAGCACCCAGTGCTGACAAATCACCTGGGACCCATCGGCCAGGTCCAGGGTCCACAGGCCGCCTTGTCATCAAAATGGGCCCCGGTCACTTCGCATTGAAACGGGTGTACTGACGGAGGCCATGCTTGTCAGTCACACCCGAAATGTAGTTGTGAATTTCCTGCTGGCCGCTGTAGCGATGCCCCCAGTCGGGGTTGGGCTCAAAGGAAAACGAATACATGTGCGACTGCACATCACAGGCCGCCCCAGGGTAGCTGTTGTGGTTCCAGGTACCGCCCACATCGGCGCCTTTTTCCAGCAGCAGAAAATCATCCATGCCCGCTTCGCGAAGCTTAATGGCCATGCATAAACCGCCAAAGCCACCGCCCACAATGGCGACTTTGACGCGACGGGTTTTCACATTGATACGGGCCTGACTTGTCATAAGTATTCTCCTTGGGATGCCGATGCATCTATCAATGCATGCACTCTAGCCTTGTCAGCGCCCTGTGAATACGTGTTAACCTGACTAAAAATTGATAATTCCGGCCATGTCTGAACGCTCGATTCTTGCACTGATCTACACCATCGACCTGCTCGAGACCGAGAAGGGAATCGACTGTGGCCCAGTGCTGGCCCGCCACGGGCTGGATCGGGACAAGCTGGACCCCAACAGCGAAATAGGCCGGGACCGTGAGCTGCTCATCTTTACAGAACTGCTGCCCCAGGTGGACAACCCCATGCTGGGCTTCGAGATGGGCAGCCGGTTCGGCTTTGCCGGCTACGGCCAGCTGGCCATGCTGCTGATGACCAGCGAAACGGCGTTCCAGGGTTTCAGTTTGGGGTGAAGTACCAGGCCCTGACCTATCTGTACGGGGAAATCGCGCTGGTGCCCGGTGAACAGAGCACCGCCCTAGAGCTGTACCCGATCCCGCTCCCCCCGGAAGTGAGCCGCACCCTGATCGACCGGGATATGGTGGGCACCTTCAAGCTGATCAATGACATCCAGGCCCAGCTCAACCTGGACCTGAAACCAGTGGAGGTGTGGATGCCCTACCCGCCCGCCCATGCAGAGGCTTTCGAGGACTATTTCGGCTGCCCGATCAGACCCACAAAGCGGTGATTCGCGCCACAAAGATGGCCCAGGACATGTATCGCGAGCAATGCGATGCCATGCTGGCCCGGCGCGAAGCCCCCACCGCTGACCTCGGCGGTCGCGTCGCGGCGTATCTGAATTTGTTTGTACGGACCTTCCCCACCGCCGAACAGGTCGCCCAGGCATTCGGCATTCCCGAACGCACCTTCCGGCGCCAGCTGAGCAAGGAGAACCGCCCTTTTCAGGGCATCATGGACCAGGTCCGAGAAGACAAGGCCCGACGCTATCTGGGGGATTCAGAGCGCAGCGTGGCGGAAATTGCCGAACTGCTAGGCTACAGCGAGTCCGCCGCTTTCGTTCGGGCTTTTGAGCGATGGACGGGAAAGACACCGGCCCGCCACCGCAAAACGGGCAGGGGAGGGCCCGCTTGAGGCGCGAAAACACAGTGACGAGTAACGAGAAGCGAGTTTCGAAAACCAACACATCAGGCCCGGAAGAGTCTGGGGTTTGGTTTTTTTCGCGACTCGAAACTCGTTACCGCTTGGTTAGCGCCTCAAGCATTTCCGTAGCAGGGTCAGTCCTGACGAATACGCTCGACAATCTTGGTGGTGGAAATGTCATCGATAAAATCGAGCCCTCACTTCGCCGCCATAGCGCTTCACAAATTCATGCCCCACCACCTGATCGACACTGTAATCGCCGCCTTTCACCAGCACATCGGGCTTGATGGATTCCAGCAACGGCTCCGGCGTATCCGTGTCGAACGACACCACCCAGTCCACCGCTTCCAGCGCGGCGAGCACCGCCATGCGACGCTCCAGCGGGTTGATCGGTCTGCCCGGGCCTTTAGTCGGCGGATCGACTCATCGCCGTTGACGGCCAGCACCAGGCGATCGCCCTGGCGGCGGGCGGTATCCAGATAGCCCACGTGACCGGCATGAATAATGTCGAAACAACCATTGGTGAATACGATTTTTCACCCTGGGCACGGGCATCCTCGATGGCGATCAGCAGCTGCTCTTCAGTCATCACACCACGGCCCAGCCCGCCCTCCTGGTGCACGGCCCGGCGTAGTTCCGGCGCAGACACCACAGCAGTACCCAGCTTGCCAACCACGATACCGGCGGCGATATTGGCCAGCGCCACCGCATCTTCCATGGCGGCGCCCGCCGCCAGCGACACCGCCAGCACGGAAATTACCGTATCGCCAGCGCCTGTCACATCGAACACTTCCCGGGCTCGAGCCGGCAGGTGCAGCTCCGGCAGCCCATCGCGCAGCAGGGTCATACCCTTCTCGCTACGGGTGACCAACATGGCTTGCAAATCCAGATCCCGAATCAGCTGCTGGCCCTTGGCAATCAGGTCCTGTTCATCTTTCACGGCCCCCACCACCGCTTCGAACTCGCTCAGGTTCGGCGTCAACAGGGTCGCCCCGCGATAGGGTTCAAAATCGGTGCCCTTGGGATCCACCAGCACCGGCACGCCGGCCTCACGGGCCAGGGGCAATCAACCCGGGGCAGTCACGCAGGGCGCCTTTGGCATAGTCCGACAGCACCAACGCACCGCAGTGGGCCAGCTGCTGCTTTACCTGCTCGGCAAAAGGCGCCGGGTCCTGGTTGTGGAAGGCTTCTTCAAAATCCAGACGCAGCAACTGTTGCTGACGGCTGATCACCCGCAATTTGGTAATCGTAGGCAGCCCGGCCACTTTCTGAAAATGGCAGCCAACTTCCGCTGCCGCCAGTCGCTCTTCGAGAATAGAGGCGGCTTCATCGCTGCCCGTTACCCCGACCAGCTCCGCACGAGCACCCAGCGCGGCCATGTTCAAGGCCACGTTGGCGGCACCACCGGGGCGGTCTTCCAGCTCGGTAACGCGCACCACCGGCACCGGCGCTTCCGGCGAAATACGGCCTGTGGGACCGTGCCAGTAACGGTCAAGCATGACATCGCCAGCCACCAGAACGCGAGCCTGGGCAAAAGAAGGAATTTGCGGGTTTTGCATCAATGTCTCTCCAAAAGACAACAGAGCCGAATTGCCCGCAATTGTAGCATAGCGGTGGAGGCAAACAGGTTCTAACAGTACACTTCGCAGCACGCTGCGGCCTGCTGGTGCAGAGCCCGTCGATACAGCAATTACGCATCGCCACGCTGTCAGGGTATCATTCAGCAAAGCTCACATACCTGACCAATCTCGGAGCAACAGGACACTCTATGCCGCCACTGCCCCCCAACATCATGCAAGGTCGCTGGTTACGCTGGTGGCTAACATTGTCATTTGCGGTGATGTTCAGCTGTGTTTCTGTTCAACTCCCGCATCGGGCTACTCAACGTGCTCGACGTGCTATTTTTCTTGCCCGGCCTAACCCTGCTGACCCGTGCGGTGGTCAGCGGCGACCATCGGCTGATGACATCGCCCTTTCTTGTTCCTCTCTCTATCTGTTACTCGCCTGGGCCCTGCTCAGCCTGGCCTGGGCAGAGGAACCCAACTCCTCGCGCACCGTGCGCGGCGTAGTACAGATTGTGGTGATGGTGGGACTGTTTCGCTGGCTGCACCTGTATTTCCGCAATACTTTCAAGCAAGCCATGGCCAATGGTGCCCTGTGCGCCATGGTGGTGGCCGCGGTGGTGATGGTCAGCTACTACACCACCCAACCGTTCAGCAGCCCCCTGTTCAGCGAACCGGCCAACCTGATTTTCCGGATGCCATCTCTGGATCCTTCAGTGGCACTGATGGCTCTGGTCGCCCCCACCTTTATCCTGCTGGCCCAGGGCATGGAGGAAGGCGCCTCGGGGAAAGGCGGACGTCGGCTGGTCGGTGCAGCGGTCGGATTTGGTTTTCTGTGCCTGACGTCTCTGCCGCTGGGCTTGATGAGCATCATGTTCGGCATCGCCTGGCTGATCAGCCGGGGATCTCGCCGCTGGCTCAGCCTGATCCCGCTGGCCGCCGCCTTCTACCTGATGCTACAGGGCAGTCACAGCGTGACAGTGAGCAACTATTTTGCTCATCCACTGATCGGCAACGGGCTGAACCACGAAACACTGAATGGCGTACTGGGGCAGAACGACAATCATTTGCTGACTCTTGCTCATCCACGCAATATCTTTCTGTTGCTGATCCACGGTCTGGGACTGATCGGCCTGGTCCTGTTCATCGCCAGCTGGGTAAGCCCGTTTACCGGACTCTTGCAACGCCAGATTAACTGGCATGACAATGCAGCCTACACCATTGCCGTGGTACCCGGCCTGTGCATGACTTACGCGGCCGGGGCTTATCTATTGGTGCCCTTCCAGGCCAGCTGGCTCAGCCTTTGGCTACCGTTAGCGCTCTTGCTGGCCCGCCTCAGTGAGCGCCATCCGTCCGAACAGCCGCTGAGAACCTCATGGGAAAACGCACCAACCGGCCCTCACGGCTCTCCGACCCTCGTCTCTACCCTAGCTGGCTGGGGGCAGGCGTTTTCTGGCTGATCGGGCAGCTGCCCTGGAATCTGCTGCTCGCAGCAGGACGAAGCCTTGGCCATCTCGCCTGGCATCTGGCAAAAAAACGCCGTCATGTTGTGCAAACCAACATCCGGCTTTGTTTTCCTGAATAACCCCCCCAAGAGCAGGAAGCATTGGCCCGCCGCTGTATGATCAGCACCGGTGAAGCCATTCTGGAAATGGCCGGCAGCTTCAGCAACCACCGTATCAAACTGGGCGAACGACTGACCATCACAGGCATCGAGCACATCAGGAGTGCTCAAACGGCGGGGCAAGGGGTGTTATTGCTGGGCATGCACTTTAACAGTGTGGATGTGGGCTCGCGCCTACTGAGCTACGCCCTGGATATCAATGCAGTCTACCGCCCCAACGACAACCCGGTGATTGACCGCCTGATTAACAAAAGGCCGCCAAAAATACGTGGAAGGGATCGTCGATCGCATGGATATCCGCCAAATCGTGCGCCTGCTGAGAAACGGAAGAGTTGTCTGGTACGCCCCGGATCAGGACTATGGCACTGCCCATGCGGTCTATGTGCCCTTCTTCAGCGTCCCCGCCGCCACCATTACCGCCACCAGCCGCATCGCCCGCATGGGCAAGGCCGCAGTCATCCCGTGTGCGCATTATCGCTTGCCCGGCGGGCGTTACGAGATCGAATTCGGCCCGGCGCTGGAAGACTTTCCCTGTGGTGACGATGAACAGGACACCGCTCGCATCAATAGCACCATCGAAGGCTATGTACGCAAGTACCCGGAGCAGTATCTGTGGGTGCACAAGCGGTTCAAGCATCAGCCTGATGGGAAATCACTTTACTAAGTTTCCTGTCGAGCCATTTTGGACAAGCCCACAAATCGCAGCCTGAATCACAAAATGAAAGTTTTAAAAATGACTTTACCGTCTGAAAAAGCCGTCCACCCTTCGGTCCTTATCATACCGTTCTACACGTCTATGCTGATTTCAGCTGACAGCCAGGTATCGAGATGGATATTTAACTTTTTCGCTTTATTTATCGTTTATGTGCTCTGGGATAAAAGAAAAGAGATACCGAGGAGCCTGAATTCAAGCGCATTGCTTGGAATTGCATTGATTTTTTATATGGTGACTACTCTTTTTTTGGGGTGAAGGCAAAGAGATCGGCAGCTATATCCGATGGGGCATCGGTTTGCTTTTCTTCTGGCTAGGACTGATTTTCATAGCCTGCTCCCCAAAAGACAAACTAAAGCAAACAGCTCTTCACCTGTGCATCACCACACTTGCCGTCTGCATATACACTATACTCAATTACTTTTTCTCTCCAGACGCACCAAGCCGTAACATGGGACCAGGCGTCATTCAGCACCCCATAATGGGGCCATCAATTTTGATCGCTGTTTCAGCAACGGCCGTAATGATCCTGCAAATCCTTGACAGATTCCCCACCAAACTGGCCGCTATACTTTTCTCCTGTCTTCTAATATACACATTGACGGCTGCTAGCCGTGGCCCACTACTGGCATTAGGTGCATGGGGTGCAGCCCTATGCCTTACAAGCCCAGTGACCCGAAAAATCAAGTGGATCGCCGTTTTAGCGACATGTCTTAGCTTGATGATTTTATATGCCTCTATACCTGAATTCTTTCACTCACTTATTGCGAGAGGTAGCACCCACAGAATTGACATTTGGGCAGCGATCATAAAAACACTGGATGACGCGCTACTGTTCGGCAGAGGCATTAATTTAAAGTTTGTTGATACAGAGATCTCTCGAAGTCTCGTACCAGTGACAGGCCTGAATATTCAGCACCCTCATAACTTGGGCCTCTCAACCTGGGTCTATGGTGGCCTAACTGGCGTCACCCTGCTTTTCGCGACCACTATTTCAGCACCTTGGGTCATGACAAAGAAAAACATTAATTACTTCATCGCAGCAATACCAGTTATTACTGCGGCGTTCTTTCTGTCTTTAACTGATCTAAGCAAGCTTATTGCAGCGCCTTCTGCAATCTGGTTTATCTTCTGGTTTCCCTTTGCCTTTATAGCAGGTCTAAGCCACAGGAATGACGCTAGAGCCCTCCCCCAAGATCCTTGATTTTTTTTGCTGGCACTCCGCCCACCAGTGTGAATTGATCAACAGATTTTGTAACAACTGCACCGGCAGCAACAACGCTGCCCTCGCCGATATCGACCCCTGCAGTAATAATTGCCCCGGCACCGATCCACACATCATCGCCCAGGGTGATAGGTGCGCCGGTTGTGCCACGCCGCCCTTTCTCGTTGAGATAAAGGCTGTGCTGCGCTCCTTCAAAACAAACCCGGGGGCCGATACGGCAGCGCTCGCCCAGTGAGATTGGCGCCTTCGGGCAGGCGAAGCGGACTTCGGTATTGATAAAACAGCCCTTGCCGATACGCACGTTGCCGGCACCGCCAATCGGCCTCAGCACAACGGGACCGTAGACCGTGGAGCGACCCTGCATATCAAAACCGGCAGCCTTAAGAAGCATCCAGCGCCACTTGTCACTGAATCGCAGGCGAGGCAGGTGGTTGGCCAGCCCCAGAAACACGAACTCACGAAGGGTTTGCATGATCAAAGCCCTCTGTCACGGAAATAGCGACGGCGCTTGCCTATAAAGCGCAGCTTCTGCTCCAGATGCTTCCAAAACTCGGAAGAGTCAGAATAACGGCAGGGAAAGTTTTCCGCCGTCACCCCCTCCAGCTGAGCCTGCCAGTCATTATTGCTTTCATAACCATGGGTCGTCAGATCCTGCGCCAGCTGAGGGTAACGTTGAATCTGCTGCTTAAGACGTGGCAGATGCTCCCGCCAGCCGGCAATCCGCGACAGGTCTACCTGACGCAGCCCGCCGAGCGCATTCTGGGCATCTTCACCGGCCTCGGCCACTTCGTGAAATCGATCAAAATCATGGTTTCGTTGCAGAAAAGGGAAGATGTCTTCCATGCGTTGCTGCACGCCTGTGGGGTCACTGACCAGATCTTCGTATCGCAGCACCATCACCCTGGGGTGATCCTGAATGCCGGTGATAGCTTTTTCTGCCCGCTTCCACACCGGATAGTTGCAGAAATACATGCCAGGCCAGGCCTTATGCATACTGCAGATCACCGAGCGGGGGTCTCGCATCATGGCGATCACGTAAAGATTCGGATCACGCTCAAGCAGCGGCGCCATCCACAGGGCATCATTAGGTTTTTGGGAAAGCCGCAGCCCGCTTGCCTGGGGCATCACCTTGAAGATAGTTTCCTCATGCTCGGAGTGGCCCTCATGGGGATAACAGGCCACCAGCATTTCCGCCATCAGGGTGGTGCCGCTGCGCGGACAGCCGACCACATGCAGATGCGTCGCGCTCATTTTCCGGCTCCCAGCAATCGTATTCTGTCCCGCCAGCTTATCGCCGAAGCAGTCTTTATTTCCTCCGCCAACAAGCGGGGAAAGACTGCGGCGCGGTTAGCCCAGGTATGCTCTTCCTGCACAAGACGCTGGCCGGCGCGACCAATCGCTGCTGCCTTGTCAGGGTTGTCATGCAGCCATTGCAATTTTTTCATGCAACTCGGCTTCGTTGTCGTAGAGCATCAGGTTCTCGTTTTCCACGAAACCCAGTTCCTGCTGCTCCTGGGCCGGTTGCCGCCAGGCCAGCAACACACAGCCCGCCGCCATGGCTTCGAAATTCTTGATCATGTATTCATTGAAACCGATGTCGGCGCTGACAAACACCCGGATAGTATTGAGCAAATGGTTATAGGGTTCGCCCGGTTCTGCTCGCAGAAGCTGCACCTTGCCCAGCTTTTCCTGCCTCAACAGAAAGCGCTTACGGCGCTTGTAGACCTTGTTCTTCACCCGGCCCACAAACGCAGAATCGATGGTGCGCTCCAACCCCAGGTCAGAAATGGTTGTGCCGTCATAGCCCCTTGGGAAGAAAACAGGCATCAATGCCCTCATCGCGAAGCTGTTGCGCCAGGCTGGCACCAGACACAATGATCCTTGCCTTTTCCAGGTCACGAAGCACCGCCGGGTAACGGCGATACCACTCGCTGGTGGGGACATTGTTCTGGCATACATCGTGGTCGAAGATCACCAGTCCCGGCGCCCGTTTGAGACACTGATAACGCTTACCCAGACGGCGCAGGTTAGTATCGGCGATTACGCGATCATAGCCGCTGAAATCCGCCTCGTTGAAATAGGCTTCCAGACCATGCTCCCGGGTAACCTCGACATGATCGAAGTCAAACACCTCCCGGGCCGCCTCCCATAACGGGCGCGTCACCATCAGCTTGCCATCGGTGGACACAATCAGGGTTTTCATAACCAGCTCTCAATCGATTTCAGTCGGGCCTGATAATAGCTTTCGAATTCCTGCTCCGCTTTGGCGGCCAGTGCATCACGGGGCTTCCAGCTTTCAAACAACCGCCTGCGTTGCGCCGCCAGAGTGTGAGGTAATATTTTCCCCGGAAAACGCACCATGCCATCCAGATCAATAACCTGCAGGGTGCCGTCTACAAAAAGGAAGTTGGTGTACTTGCTGTCCCCATGACTGAATCGCATCAGCAACATGGTTGCGAAAAAGTCAGCCATCTGCCTGAGCGCCTTATCTCGGGAATGCCCTCCATCTTCACAGATTTCCGGAAGCATGCGCCCATCCACATGCTCACACACCAGGTACTCCCTGCCAGTCAGCCCCTTGCTTTTCTCCGATACAAAGCACAGCGCCCGAGGGGTGTGAACATGCACAAGCCTCAAATAACTCGCATTCATCCAGGAGTTCCGTGCTCGACTGCGAAACTGCCTGGCCAGCCTCTTGGTAAAACTCTTCAGGTTATAGCGTTTGATCACCAGCAAGTCCGAACCGATACTCGCACACCATACCGTGGCACTATTTCCATCTTTGAGACATTCATTACCGGGCAAGGTGTTATCTATCCCCCTTTCCAGCAAGCCTCGAACCTTTTCTAAATCCTCACGCCGACACATCCCGGACAGGCCCGGCTCATGAAGCTCTGCAAACTCGGTACAGTCACGCAAGGACTTCTTGACCAGTTTTCGCAAGCGCCTACCCCGAACCTCAGCCAGCTTTCGCGCGATATCCATGGCACTAAAAACATCCCCATACCAACGGGAAACCGTGCCTGCACAAGGCAGCGACAACGGCGGAAACTGGGCCAAAAGCAGTGCAAGATTCTCTAGCGCTCGGGATTCAGCGATCACAGAATCCGACATTTGAACATCGCCAGCATCAATGACATACCAGCCACCCTCATGCTGAAGAAAATTATTCAGATGGATATCCCGCTGCACTACCCCCGACTGGTGCATCCGACCAGTCAGCGCCACCAGTGATTGAAGCAGTGTTTGCTGCCCGGCTTCATCCGCCTCTTGCAAGGCAACAGCGGCAGAACGTTCGCCAAGATGCTCGAGCAGCAAAACAGCCCCCTGATCTGTCTCCAGGGTGGCCAGAATGTGTGGCGCAGGAATATTTCGCTGCTGTAGCTGCTCCAGAATCAGTCTTTCACTGTTGAATTCCTTGCGGGATCGCGGCGCCTGCGAAAACAACTTAACGGCAACGCGCGCACCCGCCTCAATCTGCCCAGCATAGATGGCTCGTCTTCCTGGCATGAAACGCAGCAGCTGCTCTACCTTGACGGCTGATTGCCCGACTGTAAGGGTCGCGGGCAGCGCAGGCGTACGGGACGCCAGCAACTGCTCCACAGAAACATCAGGAGCTACCGCCATTAGATATCCTTCCCCGGGTGCTCGTTGAACTGCAGCGGCAACTCAGCTTCTACCTCAAAATAACGGCAATAGATTTTTTCCGCTTCCCGACGTGCGGCACACCATAAAGAGACATTCTCCAAAGCCTGACGTAACGGCAAGCCGGAGTAAGCCCGAATAAAACGCAATAGATCCCGCTGGGTCATACCGAAACGGGCGGTTGAGAAGTACAACCCGCCAAGGTCTTTTACCTGCCAGCGGCGCGGAACCTTACTACGGACCTGGGAACGATGAAGGTCAATAAGATACATGCGCCCATTGGCGGCCTGCTGTTGTACATCCGACTCTGGCATCAGGAAATGCGCCAGATAGAAATCCCGGTGATTGATACCGGCCCGGTGCATGGTTCGGGCAATATTTGCGACCCTCTCGATCAGGGCCCACTTGAACTGCGTTGGCACCTCTCCCGCCTGTACCCATTGCTCGCCCACCTCTTCCAGGCTCAGGGTATCGACAAGATCATCGGTGACAATAAAGGATTCTATCGACGCCGGGTTCGCCCCGCGACATCCGAAAGCCGCAGCGGTCATGGTATCCAGTCCGGCGGCACGGACCGCATCAATGGCCGCCACCTCATCCATGGCGCCCAGTACTGGCCATTTACCCTGAGTCAGATTCTTGAGAATTTCCTTCCAGCCGATACCACCGTGATATTTAAGAAAATAGCTTCGCCCATTACCCTGGAAGCGCAACGTTCGCCGCCCCTCCCGCGCCCGAAAAATATCACCTTCCTGACGGGCCGCCTGGACAAACGGGTCACAATCCCCCCAAAGGGCATCAATATCCTCTCGCAGAAACAGCTTCATCGTCCGACCTCTACCGCATCCACTACATTCTGAGCCAGCCGATAAAGCTCCGGCGAGGAGGCGTACTGCAGCCCCGCAGCCTGCCAAGGCCCTGGCACAGCGCCCATCATTTCCTGCAGCGTCCG
>UEXL01000242.1_pt1 | contig 27409 bp, 33 predicted proteins | sample 1796671 | NCBI WGS metagenome assembly UEXL01 (sample SAMEA4772471, study PRJEB27181) | metagenome | reverse complement strand
CAGGAAAAGAAACTCAGTGAGTTTTCTTGCCCTTGCGCTGGCTGGCCTGGGCATGTTGCTCGGTGAGCATGCCGTCGGTACCGAAGAGTTTCGCGCCATTCGTCCAGCAATGCGTCAGTGTCGTGCTGGGACGGGTGGAAATCCCGTTTGAAGAAATCCAGATACTGAGGCGTCAGTTTGGTAAACAGCCCCTTGCGGCCGAACAGGAACTTCATTCCTTTCCAGTTGTTTTTTCAGGCTGAGAAGACGCCCGTCAGAGGCCAGCATGCGAACCTGGAAGGCGGCTAACACGGCAAAGAAGAGGACGGTGGTGGGGATCATGGCTCCCGCACGAATGGCGTAACTACCGCTGACCTTTTCATAGACGTCATAGGCCACAGTCTTATGTTCGTTTTCTTCCAGAGCATGCCATAACCACAGTTTTAGGCTCGCTTCATCGATAATTTTTTCCTGGTGCTCATCTTCGCGTAGCAGCTGTTCGGCGATGATAGCGGTGTAGTGCTCCAGGCAGACAGTGGCAGCCAGCTGGAAAATTTTCGGGGTACGTTTTTGCACCAGACCGAGCAGTTTGCCCAGGGATTTGTCCAACTTATCGGTAGGGTAGCCGAACTTGACCCCCATGTTGTTCCAGGCTTCATGCTCTTTGCTGTGCATGGCTTCCTGGCCGATAAAGCCTGAGACTTGGGCTTTTAGTGTCGCCTCAGTGATCTCTTTTCGGTAATGGCGTACTGAGTCCACGAAGAACGCCTCGCCTTCCGGAAACAGGGCAGACAGGCTTAGCCAGAACGCACTCAGGAAGGGGTCGTTGTCATAGAAATAGCGCGGTGACGTCTTGTCATCGAACTGGAAGTCCAGGCGGCGGGGTGGAATATTAACGGTGGCGCCCAGCGGGACTTTCTTGGCTTTCGATTGGCCTGATTCAATGGTCGTGGATGCTGTTGTTGTCATGGTGTCCTCCTGATCTCTGGCGGCAGGGGCGCCGCTGAATGCCATACTGTGACATTGCCTGATGTAACGATAGTCGAGGTTACAGCGGATCAGGTAATTGGCAATTTAGCGCCCCGGGTGGGGCGCTATTGCCAGTACACAAAGTGAGGGATCTTGTGTACTGGTTATGACAGAGGAGGTATTACCGGGGCAGGAACAGGGATTTGGTTTCCAGGAATTCCTCAAAGCCGAAGCGGCCCCATTCGCGGCCAATCCCGGATTGTTTGTAGCCACCAAAGGCGGCCTGTACATCCGGGCCGGCCCCATTGATATGGACATTACCGGTACGCAGGCGATTGGCTACCTGGTGCGCCTGAGCTTCGTCCCCAAACACATAACCGGAGAGCCCGTATTCGGAATCGTTGGCGATATCGACGGCGTTATCCAGAGTGTCGTAGGGGATCATCACCAGCACCGGGCCGAAAATTTCTTCCCGGGCGATAGTCATCTGGTTGTTCACCTCGCTGAATACGGTGGGGCGAGCAAAATAGCCCTGGCTTATGCCCTCAGGCATGCCGGGACCGCCGGCCACCAGTTTGGCGCCTTCTTCCTGCCCTTTCTCGATCATGGCCTGCACCCGCTGATACTGGCGACCATTGGCAATGGGGCCCATCACCGTGGCGTTATCGGCGGGATCGCCGACCACAACACTGTCGCAGACCTGTGCCGCAATACGCTCGGCCTCGGCCAACTGATCCGCCGGCACCAGCATGCGTGAGGGCGCGTTACAGCTCTGCCCGGTGTTGGTCATCCTGGACCGTACCCCGTGAGTAACGGCCTGCTCCAAATCGCAGCCCGGCAGCAGGATGTTGGCGGATTTGCCGCCCAGTTCCAGAGAGACGCGTTTGATCGTGCTGGCCGCTTCCCGGCTTACCGATTCCCCGGCGCGGGTGGAGCCGGTGAGTGATACCACATCAATACGTGGGTCACTGGACAGCAACGGCCCCACGGCGGCGCCATCGCCATACACCATGTTAAAGACCCCGGCAGGGACGCCAGCTTCATCAATGATGCGGGTCAGCAGGTTAGCGGACAGGGGAGCGAATTCGCTGGGCTTGAGCACCATGGTGCAACCGGCGGCCATGGCCGGGGCAACCTTGCACATGACCTGATTCATGGGCCAGTTCCAGGGCGTGATCAGAGCGCAGACACCGGCCGCTTCACGGCGGATTAGTGATTGGCCCGCGGTTTCTTCAAACGGAAACTCCCGGGCGATGCCCAGCGCGGTTTTTAGATGGGCGAGCCCATGGGGGCCTGCACTTTACTGGCCAGGGAAATGGGCGCGCCCATTTCCTGGGTGATGGCTTCGGCCATTTCCGGCAGGTGGGACTGGTAGGCCTCGAGCATTTTTTCCATATAGCCCAGTCGCTCTTCCAGCGGCAGGGCAGACCAGGTTGGAAACGCTTGGTGAGCGGCGTCGATTGCCGCATCAATATCGGCGGCCTGAGCCAGTGGCAAGGTAGCAATCTGTTCTTCATTGGCGGGGTTGATAACGGCGTGGGTGGTGGCTCCCGGTGCGGGAGAAACCCAACTGCCGTTGATGTAGAACTGCTGCAGCGTGTCCATGGAATCGTCCTTTTGTCGGTCTTCCATTGTGTGTGGTGGGTCAACATTACAATAATGAAACGTAATTTTAAAATATTGACCACTAAGGCCGAAGCGTGACATGGTGAATGTTCCTGCCGTGCCCACACCCCATTGTGCTTGAGAGGGCGCCGGGCCATGGCAGGCTTGAGCCGCGGGTAAGCGGTGTCTTGGGCAGGCGGAACGCTTTTTGTTATATTTGCGCGCCTAATACATAACTATAAATGAAATCGATGTCCGGTTGGCCGGCGCAGCCGATTTCAGCCATCCCGAAGCCTGATACAGGAACGAGAAGAATGCGTAGAGCTGTTGCCGACCTCGGCGCCAATGATAAAGACCGTAATTTCGTCACGGCCCTGGCACGGGGGCTGGATATTCTTCGCTGTTTCGGCCCCTCAGATGAATACCTGGGCAATGCGGAACTGGCCAAACGGACCAGCATTCCGCGCCCAACCGTCTCGCGGATGACGGCGACGCTGACGCAGCTGGGTTACCTGCGTTATGTGCCGCAGCTGGAGAAATACCGGCTGGGGCCGGGCGTGCTGGATCTCGGTTACCGCTATCTGGCCAGCGAAGGGGTGCGGGATCTGGCGCGGCCTTACATGCAGGAACTGGCGGATTCCACCGATTGCATGGTGGCTATTGGGGCCCCGGATGGCGCCCAGGTGACTTACATCCAGTGTGCCAGGGCAATGGCCCGCTGGTGCTGCGCCTGGACATCGGTTCGCGAGTGCCCATGGCCACGTCGGCCCTGGGGCGTGCGTTCCTGGCGGCCACGCCGGAAGCCGAGCGCGAAATGTATTACGAACAGATCCGCCAGCAGGATCCCTCTGCCTGGCCCGCCCTTGAGCGTAGCCTGCAGAGTGCCTATGACGAATACGAGCAGTACGGTTTCTGCACCTCTGACGGAGAGTGGAACCGGGACGTGAGTGGCGTGGCGGTGCCGTTGATTCTGGATGGTGGTGCTCAGGTGGTGCCGTTCAATTGCGGAGGGTCATCACTGCGTTTAAGCCGCAGAACGCTGCTGGAAAATCTGGGCCCGCGCCTGAAAGACGTGGTCGGGCAGGTGGGGCAGATGGTACAGGGCCGCGCCTGAACCTCTGGACCAGCCGTGTCGGGCACAGATAAAAACGAACAATGAGTGCGAGAGTATGAGTGCAGTTCCGCCCTCCAAAGGCTTCTCCCTGGCTGATGCCAACGCCCGTTTCGCTATGGGTTTTCCCTCTCTGGTGGGGTTTCATTTTCTGGAATGGGAAGAGGACAGGGCGGTGCTGGGGTTGCAGATTGAAACCCGGCATTTGAATCTGGGGGTGTCATTCATGGCGGGGTGCTAGCGACGCTGATGGATGTGGCGGGGCCTGCGCCGGGACCTGGAGCCCGGACCCTGTACACATTCGCAAGGCTGTTACCCTGTCCATGACCACCACGTTCACCGGGCAGGCCAGTGAAGGCTTGATCCGTGCGGTGGGTACCCGCCGTGCCGGTGGCACCCGGATCTACAACAGCACAATGGAAGTGTTTGATGAGAAGGACACGCTGCTGGCGCTGGGCGAGGCTACCTTCCGCTTGCGCAGCGAGTAATTTCCTTTTTTCGCGTGATCAAAATACACGTTTTCGCCTTGAGAGGCGCTCCGGCCAAGCCCGTTTATTACCTACCGACATTGCGCCGCCGGCGCGCTTTCACTCCTTCTCTTGTAGGTCGGATTAGCCGAAAGGCGTAATCCGACATCGCACTTAACTAACGGCTGGCCACGTGGGTGGGTTGCTGTGCGTTCCAGCCCCCGCCCAATGCGCGATACAGCTCTGTTTCGTTGGTTAGCTGCTGCAGCTTCAGGGTGACGAGTTGCTGGCGAGCGGCGAGCAGGGTGCGCTGGGCGTCCAGCACCGCCAGATAATCATCCGCGCCTTGTTCGTAACGCTGCTGTGAGAGCGTCAGGGATTGTTCCGTGGCGGTAACCAGAGCTTGCTGAGCCTGCTGCTGGCGGGCCAGGGTGTCACGGGCCTCCAGGGCGTTGGCGACTTCCTGAAAAGCGGTCTGAATGGCTTTTTCATAGGTGGCCACGGCCTGATCCTGGCGCACTTCAGCCAGATCCAGATTGGCCTTGTTACGGCCTCCCGAGAAAATTGGCAGGGAAATACTGGGGCTGAACGACCAGGCTTTGGAGCCGCTGTCGAACAGGCCGGACAGCTCGCTGCTCATGGTGCCATAGGCGCCGGTGAGCTGAATGCTCGGGAAGAAGGCGGCACGGGCGGCCCCGATACTGGCATTGGCGGCGCGCAGTTGATGTTCGGCTTGCTGCACGTCGGGGCGTTGGGTCAGTAGGGCGGAGGAGAGCCCTTCCGGCACCGGCGCTACCAGCGCGAGGGTGTCGCTGTCCAGATTGACCGATTCCAGGCTGGGCAGTGGCCCCCCCACCAGCACGGCCAGAGCGTTGTAATCCTGGCTGACCTGGCGTTCAAAACTGGCCAGATTGGCACGGGCGCCTTGCAGGGCAATCTGCGCCTGCCGTACATCCAGTTCGGTGCCGAGGCCGCTTTCGAAGCGCCGCTGGATCAGTGCCAGCGAGTCCTCTTGTGCGGCCACGGTCTCTTCGCTGATCGCCAGGTTTTGACGGTCGCTGACCAGAGTCAGGTAGCTTTGCGCCACTTGGGCAATCAGGGCCAGCTGGGTGCTGCGCTGGGCCTCTTCACTGGCCAGATAATTCTCCAGGGAGGCATCCTTGAGGCTACGCACCCGTCCGAACAGGTCCAGTTCCCAGGCGGTGACGCCAACCTGAACACCGTATTGATCAGAGAGGGTGGAACTGCCTGTGTATGACAGATCGCCGGGCAGGCGTTGGCGGCTGCCGCTGCCATCCACGGACAGGTTCGGGTATAGATCCGCACGCTGGATCTGGTACTGGGCCCGCAGGGCGGCCACATCCAGCACCGCCAGGCGCAGGTCCCGGTTATTGTCCAGGGCGCTCTGGATCAGTTGCTGCAGTTCCGCGCTCTGATACAGGGTGGACCAACCGGGCAGGGTCAGTTCGCTGGCGCCGTCAGTGGTGGTTTCGCCCAGTTGGGCAGGCACCGGGGACGCAGGTTGTTCGTAGCTGGGGGCCAGGGTGCAGCCACCCAGCATCAGCCCGCCCAGCAGGGCGAGCGTCAGAGGGTTACGGGTCATGGGGTTACTCCGCTTGGACTTACTCTTTGTCTTTCTTCTTGCCGTTGAGGGGCACGCCGGACAGTTTGCGTACCGCCACGTAGAACAACGGAATAAAGAAGATGGCGAGGACGGTGGCGGTGAGCATGCCGCCGAATACCCCGGTACCGATGGCGTTACGGGCACCGGCACCAGCGCCGGTGCTGATCATCAGCGGGGTTACCCCGAGCATGAAGGCCAGTGAGGTCATCAAAATCGGACGTAGCCGCATGCGTACCGCTTCCAGTGTGGCCTTGAGCAAGTGCTCGCCTTTCTGCTCCAGCTCCAGCGCAAATTCCGCAATCAGAATCGCGTTTTTCGCCGAGAGCCCGATGGTGGTCAACAGCCCCACCTGGAAGAAGACGTCGTTGTTCAGGTCGCGGAAGGTGGCGGCCAATACGGCCCCAGGATACCCAGTGGCACCACCAGCATGACCGCGAACGGAATCGACCAGCTTTCATACAAGGCGGCCAGACAGAGGAATACCACCAGCAGGGAAATGATGTACAAGGCCGGGGCCTGGTCACCGGACTGACGCTCCTGGTAAGACATGCCAGTCCATTCGAAGCCGAACCCGGCGGGCAGCTTGGCGGACAGTTCTTCCATGGCATCCATGGCGTCACCGGTACTGTAACCGGGCGCTGCGTTGCCTTGAATGTTCACCGAGGACACGCCGTTGTAACGTTCCAGCTTGGGCGAGCCATAGGTCCAGTGACCGGTGGCGAACGTGAGAACGGCACCATTTCGCCCTGGTTATTACGCACGAACCAGTCGTTGATATTTTCCGGCAGCATCCGGTAAGGGGCATCGGCCTGTACATACACCCGTTTCACCCGGCCCCGGTCCACGAAGTTGTTCACGTAGCTGGAGCCCCAGGCGATCTGCAAGGTGCTGTTGATGTCGCTGATAGACAGGCCCAGCGCCTTGGCTTTCTGCTGATCAATGTTGACCTGGTATTGCGGGCTGTCTTCCAGGCCGTTGGGGCGCACACCGGCCAGGCGCGGATCCTGGGCGGCCATGCCGAGCATCTGGTTACGGGCCTGGATCAGTGCTTCGTGGCCCTGACCAGACTGGTCCAGCAGTTGGAAGTCGAAGCCGCTGGCGTTCCCCAGTTCAGGAATTGAGGGTGGGTTGAGGGCGAACATCATGGCTTCACGAATAGTCGAGAAGTAACCCATGGCACGGCCAACCACATTGTTGGCGCCGTCCACGGACAGGTCCCGTTCTGACCAGTCTTTCAGGTTCACGAAGGCCATGCCGGCGTTCTGGCCTTGGCCGGTGAAACTGAAGCCGGCCACGGTGAACAGGCCATCCACGGCGGAGGACTCTTCGTTGAGATAGTAGTCCTCCATTTTTTTCAGCACGTCCACGGTCTGTTCCTGGGTGGAACCGGCCGGCAGGGTGACCAGGGTGAACAGAATCCCCTGATCTTCTTCCGGCAGGAAACTGGACGGCAGGCGCATAAAGCTGAAGGCGAGTACACCGACGATGATCACATAGATGAACAGGTAGCGGCCCCGGCGGCCGAGGATCTTCTCTACGCTGCCCTGGTAGCGGCGAGTGCCACGATCAAAGGTGCGGTTGAACCAGCCAAAGAAGCCGTGATCGGTCTGATGTTCGCTGTCCTTGGCCTTGAGCATGGTGGCACACAGGGCGGGCGTCAGGATCATGGCCACCAGCACGGACAGCACCATGGCCGACACAATGGTGATAGAGAACTGGCGGTAAATGGCACCGGTGGAACCGGGGAAGAACGCCATGGGAATGAATACCGCCGACAGGACCAGGGCGATGCCCACCAGTGCGCCAGTAATCTGGCCCATGGATTTGCGGGTGGCCTCCTTGGGCGGTAGGCCTTCCTCGTGCATCACTCGTTCCACGTTTTCCACCACCACGATGGCGTCATCTACCAGCAGGCCGATGGCCAGCACCATGCCGAACATGGTCAGGGTATTGATGGAGAAACCGAAGGCGGCCAGCACCGCAAAGGTGCCCAGCAATACTACCGGTACCGCCAGGGTAGGAATCAGGGTGGCGCGGAAGTTTTGCAGGAACAGGTACATCACCAGGAACACCAGGATGATGGCCTCGAACAGGGTGTGCACCACTTCTTCGATGGAGATACTGACAAACGGCGTGGTGTCGTAGGGGAACTCCATCTTCATTTTGTCCGGGAAGAAGGGTTCCAGTTCTGCCAGACGAGCACGCAGTGCCTCGGCGGTGTCCAGCGCATTGGCGCCGGTGGCCAGGTTGATAGCCAAGCCGGCGGCGGGTTGGCCGTTGTACCGGCCCTGCACGTCGTAGTTCTGTGCCGCCAGTTCTACCCGGGCCACGTCTTTCAGGAAGACCTGGGAGCCGTCCGGGTTCACTTTCAGCAGGATGTTCTTGAACTGATCCACATCCTCCAGACGAGTCTGGGCAATGATGGTGGCGTTCAGTTGCTGGCCTTCCACCGCAGGGGCGCCGCCCAGTTGGCCACTGGCCACCTGATTGTTCTGGACCTGGATGGTCTGGGTGATGTCCTGGGGGTCAGGTCAAACGTGTTCAGTTTGTTCGGGTCCAGCCAGATACGCATGGCGTAGGGGGAGCCGAACAACTGGATCTGGCCCACGCCCGGTACGCGGCTGACCGGGTCCTGGACGTTGGAGGCAATATAATCGGCCAGGTCTGCCCGTGTCAGGCTGCCATCCTCGGAGGTGAAGGCCGCCACCATGAGGAAGGAGTCAGAGGATTTGGTGACCTGCATGCCCTGTTGCTGTACTTCCTGGGGCAGCAGCGGGGTCGCCAGTTGCAGCTTGTTCTGCACCTGTACCTGGGCGATATCCGGATCGGTGCCGGGGGCGAAGGTCAGGTTCACCGCGGCGTTACCGAAGGAGTCACTGCTGGAACTCATGTACAGCAGGTTGTCGATCCCGTTCATTTGCTGCTCGATCACCTGGGTGACCGAGTCTTCCACGGTTTTCGCCGAGGCGCCGGGGTAGTTACCGGCAATGGATACCTGTGGTGGCGCAACGGTGGGGTACTGCTCAATGGGCAGGGTGTAAATGGCCAGGGCACCGGCCATCATCATGATGATGGCGATAACCCAGGCGAAAATTGGACGGTCAATAAAAAATCTGGCCATGGGAATCCCGTTTCTCGTCGTTGCGCGTTATTGCGCTGCGCTTTGTGCCTCGCCGGTGTTCTCGGCGGGGGACTGGGGCTGTGCTTGTTGGGCGGCTTCGCCTTCGGCTTTCTCGGTATCCACCGGAGTGACCGGCGCGCCGGGCTGAATGCGCTGCAGGCCGTCGATAATCAGCCGGTCGCCGTCTTTCAGACCGTCAGCGATCAGCCATTGGTTTTTTACTGCCCGTTCGGTGCTGACCTTCACCTTCTTGGCCTGATCATTGCTGTCGATCAGCATGGCATAGGCCTGGCCTGTGGGGTCGCGGGTGATGCCTTTCTGGGGTACCAGAATGGCGTCCTCGCGCTGGCCTTCCGGCAGGCGCCCGCGCACAAACATACCGGGTAGCAGATCGCTTTCCGGGTTCGGGAACAGGGCGCGCAATGTCACTGAGCCGGTGCTTTCATCTACGGCAAATTCGGAAAATTGCAGAACGCCGGGTTCCTTGTAATGGGATCCGTCTTCCAGAATCAGGGTGATGCGAGCTTCATCGTCGCTGACTTGCTGCAGCTCACCGGCTTGCATGGCCCGACGAAGCTGGCGCAGCTCATTGCTGGATTGGGTCAGGTCCACGTAGATCGGGTCCAGTTGCCGAATGGTGGCCAGCGTGTTGGCCTGATTCGCCGTGACCAGGGCACCTGCGGTGACGCTGGAGCGACCAATACGGCCACTAATCGGCGCTTCGATGGTGGCGTAGTCCAGGTTGATCTGGGCACTTTGCAAGTTGGCACGGGCGGCTGCCACAGCGGCCTTGTTTTCATCCAGCTGGGCTTGCGCTTCGTCGTACTCCTGCTGGCTCACCGCTTTGTAATCCAGCAGCTTCTTGAAGCGCTTGGCGCGCAGGTCGTTGGACTTCAACGTCGCCTGGGAGCGGGCCAGCTCGGCCTTGGCTGTGGCCACGGCGGCCTGATAGGTGCGCGAGTCGATCTTGTACAGCGGTTGGCCGGCTTTCACTTCCTGCCCTTCCTCGAACAAGCGCTTCTCGATGACGCCGCTGACCTGGGGCGCACTTCGGCAATCTGATGCGCAGTGGTACGCCCGGGTAACTCCCGATTCAGGGTGATGGTTTCGGCTTTTACCGTGACGAAACCGACTTTGGGGGCCTGCTGTTGTTGTTGACCAGGCTGGCCGGCATCGCCGCAGCCACTAAGCTGCAGGACGAGTGCGCCTGCCATCAGGGGGAGAATGAAACCGCTGCGCATAATCACCTCAGTGCTTGGAAACACGCTAAAGCACGCCACATACTGGCCCCGTGTAGACGGGTCGGTGACGCTTGCATGAAAAATGAATCAGGTTCAGTATATACATTCGACAATGTATGTATAGGCCTGTAGGCCAACTTGCAGAAAAATTCTTAATTCCATTTGGGAGCCTCCTATGGTCAGGCGCACCAAGGCAGAAGCGATGGAAACCCGTACCCAGATTCTGGATGCGGCTGAGCAGGTATTCCACCGTAAGGGTGTGTTATCCGCCTCATTGAATGATATTGCCAGTGAGGCGGGCGTGACACGAGGGGCAATTTACTGGCACTTCAAGAACAAGCACGATGTGTTTGTGGCCATGGCGGACCGTCGGCGCTTGCCTTTTGAGGCCCTGGCTCAAAGGGCAGAGGCGAATGACGAGACGGATCCGTTAGGTCGCCTGCGCGAGTTTATGGTCTATTTGTTGCAGCAAGTGGCACGGGACCCGTCGCAGCGGCGGGTCTTCGAGATCATGTTCCAGAAGTGCGAATTCAGTGGTGAGAACCTGGATCTGCTGCATCGTCAGCAGGATGCGTGCAATGACGCGTCAGAAGGGCTGGCCACCACGTTTCGCAATGCCATGGCCAGAGGGCAGTTGCCCGCAGGGTTAGACGTTAATGGTTCGGTGACCATGCTGCACAGCTTGCTAACCGGGCTGATCATGCACTGGCTACTGGATCCGTCGGGTTTGATCTGGCGGAGTCCGCGCCGGATTATGTGGATACCTTTCTGTTCAGCCTGCAGCATTCTCCCTTTCTGCTCAACGAAGCTGAAGCCCCAGCCTGACGGGGTGTGGCGCCATGGCTTGTCGTCAATAAAATACCTGTCCGAATTTCCGATAGCCGGTGTGTGCCTGGAGCATACCCGGTGGTATGTTCTTGGTCCTTCCCTCTGTCTTCCCGCGTTTTCCCTTTGTTATATTTGTTTTCAAAAAACGAAACGTAGTTCCAAAATAGTATTGACGCTCCCCGTGGCCCGTGTCAGATTGACCGGCGAGTCAACACTTTGTATTCACCGATAAGCAGGCTGCGCCAGGGAGCCTCTGTATAACGCCTTGAACACTCAGGCTTTCAGGCTAGTCCACAATCTAGGCGTACTTTTGAAGGCATGCTGGTTGCCTGTCGAGAAAGTGCAACGACGAGTGTGGGCTAGCCTGGAAGCCCCGGAGGGCGAGGTCTGAAGCGCACATCTGCTGCGCCTTGCCTCTAGGAAAGGGAGCCACCCTGACCGTCGAGACAAGACACAACAGCTGCACGCTTCAGATCTCGCTGAGCACGCAAGGCGCTATACAGAGGCTCCCAGCGGTCTTGTCGGTTTTGCCCGCTTTTTCCGGGCATCAACAATAAAAGCGGTCCTGTAGGGCTGCATTCGGGAGAGTAAGTCATGTCTGATCGGCATCATGCGGTCTGGCCAGAGAATATCCCCAAGCATCTGAGCCTGCCGCAGACCAGCCTCTATACCAATCTGGAGGTGTCTGCACTGCGTTACCCACAACGGGACGCGATCCATTATTACGATAGCCCCATCACGTTTTCCCAGTTGAAGGAGCAAGTGGATGCCCTGGCGGGTTACCTGCAATCTCTGGGCGTGGAGAAGGGCGACCGGGTGCTGCTGTTCATGCAGAACGCCCCCCAGTTCACTATCAGCTATTACGCCATCCTGAGGGCCAACGCCATTGTGGTACCGGTGAATCCTATGAACCGGGCGGCTGAGCTGGAGCACTACCTGGAAGATACCGAGGCATCTGTAGCGATCTGTGGTCAGGAGTTGCTGGCGGCGATGGCGCCGGTGGTGGGCAAGGTGAACCTGCGCCATGTGATTGTGGCGGCCTACAACGACTACATCGTCCGTGACACGGACTTGCCTTTGCCTCCGGAGGTGGAAGCGCCGGCCGCTGCCCTGACGGACCCGGCCCACCTGGCCTGGAAAGACGTTATCGCGGCGGATAAAACCCCCAGCGAATTGTTGGTCGGCCCGGACGATCTGGCGGTCTTTCCGTACAGCTCCGGCACCACCGGAGCTCCCAAGGGCTGCATGCATACCCATGCATCGGTGATGGCCACTTGTGTGCAGGGGGCAGTGTGGAGCCATGGCACCACCGAATCCGTCACTCTGGCTACGCTGCCGTATTTTCATGTGACCGGCATGCAGGGTTCGATGAATTCGCCGATTTACTGCGGGTCCTTGACTGTGCTGATGACGCGTTGGGACCGCCGCGTGGCGGCCAAGTTGATCGAGCGCTACAAGGTGAGTCGTTGGGTGAACATTGTCACCATGGCCATCGACCTGCTGTCCGACCCGGAAGTGGAGAACTACGACCTGTCATCGCTGGAAAATATCGGTGGCGGCGGGGCGGCTATGCCGGCGGCGGTGTCGGACAAGCTCTTCGCAGCTCACCGGCCTGCGCTACATGGAAGGTTATGGCCTGTCCGAAACCATTGCCGGCACGCACATCAATCCCACCGACCGACCCAAGTCTCAGTGCCTGGGGATTCCGGTGTTCGATATCGATTCGCGCATCATTGATGTGGAAACCGGCAAGGAGCTTCCCAAGGGGGAAGTGGGTGAAATCATCAGCCACGGTCCGCAAGTGTTCCAGGGTTACTGGAAACGCCCACAGGAAACGCAGAAAGCGTTTCTGGAATTGGATGGCAAACGCTTTTTCCGCACCGGTGACTTGGGCTACATCGACGAAGAGGGCTATTTCTTCATCGTCGACCGGGTGAAACGCATGATCAATGCGTCCGGCTTCAAGGTGTGGCCGGCGGAGGTGGAAAGCTTGATGTACCGCCATTCGGCGATCCAGGAAAGCTGCGTGATTTCCACTCCCCACGAACGCCGCGGCGAAACCGTGAAGGCCTGTGTGGTATTGCGCGATGACATGAAGGGCACGCTCACCGAGCAGGCCATCGATTGGTGCAAAGAGGAAATGGCGGCCTACAAGGTGCCCCATGTGGTGGAGTTCCGCGATGAGCTGCCCCGTTCGCCCACCGGCAAGGTGATGTGGCGAGCCCTGCAGGAGCAGGAGTGGGCAGGCCAGAAAACACAGCAGGCGTCGTAACGGCGCTTGCCCATAGCGGTCTGTCTAATGGTGGGCAGGCCGAGTCAGCTCCAGCATAAACAAATAAGCGGAAGCGCTACTCCGCGGAGCTGAAATAACAACGCAAAACGAGAAACCGGTGCCCTACGTGGTCTGTAACCGCGAGGGCGTGACGGCATGCCGCCGGCGGGTTTCTCCCCAACAGGAGGCTTTGCCTTGGAACTGTTCTTTCAACAAGTGCTCAATGGCCTGACGCTGGGCAGCATCTACGGGCTTGTCGCCCTGGGGCTGACGCTGGTGTACGGCATTCTGCACGTACCGAATTTTGCTCACGGGGCGCTGTATATGGTCGGCGCCTATGTCTCGTATATCACCATGGTCGACTTCGGTGTGAACTACTGGGTGGCCATGCTGTTGGCTGCCGTGGCAGTGGCGGCGCTGGCGGTATTGTGTGAACGGCTGGTGTTCAACCCGTTACGTGATGCGCCCCGATTCACGACAAGATTGCGGCTATCGGCATCATGTTGTTTCTGGAAGCGCTGGTGCAGATGCAGTGGGGCGCCGAGTTCCGCCGCATGCCGACCCCTATACCGAGATTCTGGATATCGCCGGCATGACCATTCCGGCTCAGCGGGTGCTGATCATTGCCGGTGCGTTTTCACTGATGGCGGTGTTGCATCTGTTCCTGAAGAAAACCATGACCGGTTCCACCATCGTAGCCATGGCGCAGAACCGTGAAGGCGCCTTTCTGGTCGGCATTGATGCCAACCGGGTGGCGATGATGACCTTTGCCATTTCCGGGGCGCTGGCGGCGGTGGGCGCGACCCTGTTTGCGCCGATCAACTTGGTCTACCCGGCCATGGGGCATCTGCTGATCATGAAAGCCTTTGTGATCATCATCCTTGGTGGCATGGGCTCCATTCCCGGTGCCATTGTTGGCGGGCTGATTATTGGCTTTGCCGAAGCGTTTGGTGGTTTTTATATCTCCACCGATTACAAGGACATCATCGCGTTTGCGTGCTGGTGGTGATTCTTTCCATCAAGCCGACTGGCCTGTTCAGCAAGGGGGGTCCACTAATGAACGCCCTGACCAAGATTTCCAATTTTTTCATGACCCCTGCGATGAAGATCGTAATGATCGTGGCAGCGCTGCTGTTCCCCTTTGTGGCGGGCAATGAGTACCAGATTTACGTGATGGCATTGGCGTTTGTCTGGGCGATTGCCGTGTATGGGATGAATATCATTACCGGCCTGTGCGGCCAGTTAAACCTGGCCCATGGCGGCTTCTTTGCTATTGGTGCGTATGCGCTGGCCATTCTGACCGTCGACCATGGCTGGGCTTTCTGGCCGGCGTTTATCGCGGCAGGGGCGGTGGGCGCAATCCTCGGTTTTCTGGTGGGGGTGATCTCGCTGCGCCTGAAAGAGCACTACTTCGCCATCTTCACCCTGTGCGTGGGCTTTATCATTTATCTGTTGCTGGATAAGTGGGAAGAGCTGACCCACGGTGCTCTGGGGATTATCAATATTCCGGCGCCGAGTGGCTTCGGGCTGGTGGACTTCACCGAGACCACCCCGTTCTATTACTTGGCGTTGGCGTTCATGGTGCTGTCCATCTGGCTGGCATCGCGAATCGCGCATTCCTTGTTGGGGCGGACCTTCCTGGCCATTCGTATCAGTGATGATCTGGCGGCGTCGCTGGGGATCAACCTGATGCGTAACAAGGTGCTGGCGTTTGTGCTGTCTACCACCTACGCCAGTGTGGCGGGTGCGCTGTATGCCGGTATGGTGCGTTTTATTGGCCCGGCGGAAGCCGAGGTGACCCACACCTTCGACATGATTACCTACCTGTTGGTCGGTGGTATTGGCACCTTGATGGGCCCACTGCTGGGCACCTTGGCCATTACCTGGCTGACCCAGTCACTGCAGTTCCTGGAAGAGTATCGGATGATCGTGTTCGGGCCGATGCTGGTAGTGCTGGTGATCTTCTTCCCGAAAGGGGTGGTGGGGTCCTTCCTGTCCTGGCGCGGTCGTCGCCTTGCAGCGGCTCACGATGCCAGCCAGAAAAAAGAGAAGGGGGCCACCAATACGTCGTCCAACAAGACCTCGGCATCATCCACGCAGGAGGCCGGTAACCATGCTTAAGATTCATAACCTTACCAAGCGTTTCGGTGGGCTGGCGGCGGTCAATAACGTCAGCATCGAATTCGAAGCCAATAAGATCAACGCCATCATCGGCCCCAACGGGGCAGGCAAGAGCACCTTCTTCAATCTGGTGGCCGGTGCCATGGCACCCACCGAAGGGCGTATCGAATATCAGGGCATGGACATTACCGGCATGGCCTGTGATCGCATTGCCCGGCTGGGCATTGCGCGCACTTTCCAAACCACTATGTTGTTCGATCAATCCACGGTGCTGGACAACCTGATCGTGGGGCACCGTCTGCGCACCCAGTCCCGCCTGTGGGATGTGATCATCAATTCCAAACGCCTGCGCGACGAAGAGAAAAAATGTCGCGCCCGGGCCCAGGAAGTGCTGGATTTTGTCGGCCTGTCTCACATCGGCCATCGCATCACAGCGGATATCAGTCAGGAAGAAAAAAAACGCGTGGCATTTGCTCTCGCGCTGGCGACAGATCCTGAGTTGGTATTACTGGATGAGCCCGCTGGCGGGATCAACCCGGAAGAAACCGAAAAACTGGCCGGGCTGATTCGCAAAATGGTGGATCACGGTGTCACGGTCTGCCTGATTGAGCACAAGATGGACATGATCATGAGCTTGGCGGACAAGATCATGGTGATCGACCACGGTGAAAAAATTGCCGAAGGCACGCCGGATGAGATTAAGAACAATCCACTGGTGATCGAAGCCTATCTGGGGAGTGATGAAGATGCTGCAGCTTAATAACGTGGAAGCCCGTTACGGCAGCTTCAAGGCGCTGGAGCAGGTCTCCATGTCGGTGGCCCAAGGCGAGCTGGTGGTGCTGCTGGGCGCCAATGGTGCGGGCAAGAGTACCTTGTTCAATACCATTAGCGGCCTGATCAAGCCGTCGGCGGGCACCATTTCACTGGATGGCACCGATGTCACCGGCCTGAAACCGTCGGGGCTGGTGCAGAGTGGTGTGGTGCAGTGCCCGGAAGGGCGCAAGCTGTTCCCGGAAATGTCAGTGCTGAAAAACCTGATGTTGGGCGCCTATGTACATCGCCGTAACAAGGCGGCGATCAAAAAAACACTGGAAGAGGTGTTGTCACTGTTTCCGATTCTCGATGAAAAGAAGGATCAGTCTGCCGGGTCTCTCAGTGGTGGTCAGCAGCAAATGGTCGCCATCGGCCGCGCCATGATGGGCCGGCCCAAACTGCTCTTGCTGGATGAGCCTTCGTTGGGTCTGGCACCACTGGTGGTCAAGCAGATGTTTGAAACCATCAAAGGAATCAACGAGCAGGGCACCACGGTTTTGCTGGCGGAGCAGAATGCCTTCGCCGCACTCAAGATTGCCCATCGTGCCTATGTGATCGAAAACGGTCGCCTGGTCATGGAGGGCGATAAAGACGCAATGCTGGGAAACGAAGCCATTCGCAAGGCCTATATTGGCGCGTAATGGTTATCGGGTATCGCGTGTGCGCTACAACATATTTTCGCTACAACAAACGCCATAAAAAATGGCGGCAACACAAGACTCACGGTTTGAGCAAAACAACAACGGGAGAGTTTCATGCGTAATGGAAGAAAGACATTAGCCAGCACCTTTCGCCGGTTAGCCTGCGCCAGCGCAATCGCTTTGGCAGCAACGGGTGTACAGGCGGCAGAAGAGGTCACTATCGGGTTTACCGGACCCTTGAGTGGTGGCGCGGCGTTATACGGCCAGAACACCCTGGAAGGCCTGCAGATGGCGGCGGAAGAAATCAATGATGCGGGTGGCTTCAAGGTGGGTGGTGAGACCTACGAAATTAACCTGGTATCGCTGGATGATAAGTATTCGCCCAGCCAGGCAGCGGTGAACGGTAAGCGCCTGGTGCAGCAATACAATGCACCGGTGATTTTTACTCCACATTCCGGCGGCACCTTTGCGTTACAAGCGTTTAACGAGCGTGACGGTTTTGTGGTGATGTCTTATACCTCGGTGCCGACGGTGACGGAGAAGGGTAACGAGCTGACCGTACGGATCCCGCCCACTTTTACCGGCTACATGAAGCCGTTTACCAAAATCGCCATGAAAGAAAATGGCAAAAAGTGGCCGTGGCCAACGCCACCCACGACTATGCCAAGTACTGGACCAAGGCATTTGTTCCTACTTGGGAAGCCATGGGCGGTACCGTGGTAGCGGATAACCCCATGGACTACAACAAATCCGCTGACTTCTACACCGGTGTGAGCAAGGTGCTGGCGGAGAAGCCGGATGTCATGTTCATTGGTGGTGCGTCCGAACCCACCGCCCTGGTGGCGAAACAGGCCCGTGAATTGGGTTTCAAGGGTGGTTTCGTGATTATGGACCAGGCCAAGATGGGCGAAATGTCCAAGATCATGGTGGCTACGAAATGCTGGAAGGGTCTGTGGGGTGGTGCCGCTGACCCTTTATGAAGAGCCGGGTGCCAAGGCGTTCGTGGCCAAGTATCACAAGCAGAACGCAGAGAAGGATCCGACTACTGAAGTGGCCTATAACTACTTCGCTCTGCACACGGTGGTTCAGGCCATGCAGGAAGCCGGTACCGTTGAAGATGCCGAGGCCATTCGTGGCGCTTTCAGCGCGGCGCTGAAGAGCCTGAAGCCGGAGAATAACCCTTACGGCGTGACGGCAATTGATGACGAGGGCGGCATGATGGCTGATCCGAATATCGCGACGGTGAAGAATGGCGAAGTGGTATTGCAACGTATGTCCGAAGTGCTCGAGGAGTAAGCGGATATCACAAAAAACAGGGCGCTCAGCGCCCTGTTTTTGGTTCTTTTGCGTATAATGAAATTATATTCCGAAATAATTGAAACGCGCTTGTCTTTGCTTATACTGGTATGAATCTGATCCTTTCGAGTACGGTCCGTTAACAGGACTGGCGCTGCCTTTTACGCCGTACCGGCGATGCAGACTGGAAAGGACGTCCTGAGGAGAGTCGTAATGAGTAACCCGGTCAGCCTCAGTCGCGATAGCGACATTGGCGTTATTCGCATCAATTATCCCCCGGTGAATGCACTGGGCCATGGCGTACGTGAAGGCCTGCAGCAATGCCTGCGTGAAGCGCTGGCAGATGAACAAATTCGGGCGGTGGTGGTGATCGGTGAAGGCAAAACCTTCCCGGCCGGTGCTGATATCCGTGAATTCGGCAAGCCCCCCCAGCAGCCGGCGTTGCCGGCGGTCATTGACGAATACGAAGCCAGCGACAAGCTGGTGGTAGCGGCCATCCACGGCACTGCGTTGGGTGGTGGCCTTGAAGTGGCGCTGGGCTGTGACTATCGCGTGGCGCTGGATAGCGCACGCCTGGGGCTGCCGGAAGTCAAGCTGGGCTTGCTCCCCGGCGCGGGCGGCACCCAGCGCTTACCGCGCTTGGTGGGCGCGCAAAAAGCGCTGGAAATGGTCGTTGGTGGCAACCCGGTGAAAGCCAAAGAAGCCCTGTCGTTGGGCCTGGTTGATAACGTGGTTAGTGGCGATTTGTTGGATGGTGCGTTGGCATATGCCCGTCAACTGCTGGCCGATAACGCTCCTTGAGAAAACTCCGTGATTGGCCGTACCGGATGCGCAAGACGGGCTGTTCGATCAGTTCGAGCAATCCATCGCTCGCAAACAGCGTGGCTTCAAGGCGCCGTTTTCCTGCATCAAGGCGGTGAAAGCGGCGGTGGAGTTGCCGTTTGATAAAGGCGTGGAGCGCGAGCGGGAGCTGTTCTTCGAATTGTTGATGTCCCCGGAATCGGCGGCCCAGCGTCATGTGTTCTTTGCTGAGCGCGAAGTGGCCAAGGTGCCTGGCCTCGACAAGAACACCCCCAAGCGCGAGATCAATCAGGTGGCGGTGATCGGTGCGGGCACCATGGGCGGCGGTATCGCCATGAACTTTGCCAATGCCGGCATTCCCGTGCGCCTTCTGGAAGTGAAGGAAGATGCGCTGGAGCGGGTGTGGCGGTGATTCGCAAGAACTACGAAAACACCGCCAAGAAAGGCCGCATCAGTGATGAGCAAGTGGAGCAGCGCATGGCGCTCATCCAGCCGACGCTGAGCTACGATGATTTGAGCGACGTGGATCTGGTGATCGAAGCGGTGTTCGAGAACATGGACGTGAAAGAAGCCGTGTTCAGCGAATTGGATCGGGTGTGCAAACCCGGCGCCATTCTTGCCACTAATACCTCGACCCTGGATGTGGACCGTATCGCCAGCTTCACGCAGCGTCCGGAAGATGTCATGGGCATGCATTTCTTCAGCCCTGCCAATGTCATGAAGCTGCTGGAAAATGTCCGCGGTGAGAAAACCTCCGATGAGGTGGTGGCCACGGTAATGGATTTAAGCCGCCGGATCGGTAAGGTCGGTGTGCTGGTCGGTGTGTGCCACGGCTTTGTGGGCAACCGCATGTTGCATCGCCGTCAGGCAGAAGCCGTACAGTTGGTTAATGAAGGCGCCAGCCCCCAGCAGGTGGACAAGGTATTGTTCGATCTGGGCTTTCCCATGGGGCCGTTCGCCATGTCTGACCTGGCGGGCATGGATGTGGGCTACCGCATTCGTGAAGAGCTGCGCAAAGAAGATCCGGCCAATGGCCCGGCACGTAACTGGACTGACGAGCTGGTAGAAGCGGGGCGTCTGGGCCAGAAAACCCAAGCCGGCGTATTTGACTATAAAGACGGCGATCGTACCCCTGTACCTTCAACCGCTGTGGACGGCATTATTGAGCAATACCGCAGCGATAACGGCATCACCCCGCGTGAGATCAGCGACCAGGAGATTCTGGAGCGCTGCATGTATGTGATGGTGAACGAAGGTGCCAAGATTCTGGAAGAAGGCATCGCTGCGCGCCCGCTGGATGTGGACGTTATCTGGATCTACGGCTACGGTTTCCCGGTGTATCGGGGTGGCGTGCTGTTCTGGGCAGATCAGGTGGGCGTAAAGGCCATCTTCGAAAAAGCGAACGAGATCTATCAACAAACTGGCTCGGATGTCTGGAAGCCTGCCAAGCTGCTTAGCGATCTGGCAGAGCAGGGCAAGGGTTTTTACAGCAAATAAGCATTAGCTGAGGTAATCATGGATATTAACTTTACCCCGGAAGAACTGGCATTTCGTGATGAAGTGCGCAGTTTTCTGGATACCAAGCTGCCGAAAGAAATCGCCAGCAAAGTAAAGAACGGCCAGCACCTGAGCAAAGATGACTCCGTGCGTTGGCAGAAAATTCTCAACGAAAAAGGCTGGATGGCCCTGCACTGGCCGAAAGAGCATGGCGGCACTGGCTGGTCGCCGATTCAGAAGCATATTTTTGAAGAAGAGTGTGCGGAATACGGTGCGCCGGGGGTGCTGCCGTTCGGTGTGAACATGGTCGCTCCGGTGATCATCAAGTTCGGTACCGAAGAGCAAAAACAGAAATATCTGCCCTCCATCCTTAATAGCGATGTGTGGTGGTGTCAGGGGTACTCGAGCCGGGTGCCGGTTCTGACCTTGCGGGCCTGAAAACCAAGGCCGTGCGTGAAGGCGATCACTACGTTGTCACCGGCCAGAAAACCTGGACCACACTGGGCCAGCATGCGGACTGGATTTTTGCCTGGTGCGTACCGATCCCAGCGCCAAAAAACAGGAAGGCATTTCTTTCTTGCTGATCGACATGAACACCCCGGGCATCACCGTACGCCCACTGATCACCCTGGACGGAGAGCACGAAGTTAACGAAGTGTTCTTCGACGAGGTGAAAGTGCCAGTGGAAAATCTGGTGGGTGAAGAGAATAAGGGTTGGACCTGTGCCAAGTACCTGTTGACCTTCGAGCGTACCGGTATCGCTGGTGTGGGCCAGTCCAAGGCTGCCCTTAAGCACCTCAAGGAAGTGGCTCGCAAGGTACAGCAGAACGGCAAACCGCTGATTGAAGATCCGTTGTTCCGCAATCGGGTGGCGGATGTGGAAATGGAACTGATGGCCCTGGAAATGACCAACCTGCGTACTGTGGCTGCGGCCCAGGCGGGTGGTGTCCCGGTGCTGAAAGTTCTTTCCTGAAAATCATGGGTACCGAACTGCGCCAGGAAATTACTGACCTGTTCCGTCGTGCCGCTGGTCCTTACGCCCAGCCGTTCCTGCCGGAAACCTTCGAGGCGGATTATGAAGGTGAGCAGGTTGGCCCGGCGTTTGCCAACAAGGTATCTGCTACCTATTTCAATATGCGCAAGCTGTCGATCTTCGGCGGTTCCAATGAAATTCAGAAGAACATCATCGCCAAGATGATTCTCGGTCTGTAAGGAGTATTGAGCATGGATTTTAAACTGAGCGACGAACAGCGCATGCTCGAAGAAACCGTGGGCCGTCTGGTTCGCGATGGTTACCCCTTCGACGTACGCGAAAAGCCCGCACCAGCGAGCTGGGTTATTCTGCTGAAATGTGGCAGCAGTTTGCCGAGCTGGGCCTGTTGGGTGTGCCGTTTTCCGAAGACTTCGGTGGCTTCAACGGCGGTGGCCCGGAGTTGATGGTGGTGGCCGAAGGCTTTGGCCGCGGTCTGGTGCTGGAACCCTACCTGGCCACAGTGGTATTGAGCGGGACGCTGATCAATTCACTGGGCAGCGATGCCAGAAAGAAAAACTGATTAGCGCCATTGTTGGTGGTGAGCTGCGCCTGGCATTGGCGGCTTACGAACCCGAAGGCCGTTACGACCACACTCATGTTGCTGCCACCGCTGGGAAAAGCGGCGATGGCTACAGCCTGACGGGTAATAAAGCCGTAGTGCTCCACGGTGACAGCGCCGACCAGCTGGTGGTGATTGCCCGTACCGGCGGCAACGGTACGGACCGTGATGGTTTGTCCGCGTTTATTGTGGATGCTAACGCAGAGGGCGTGAGCCGCCGCGGTTACGAAACCATCGACGGGCTGCGCGCAGCGGAAATTGCCCTGAACAATGCACCGGGCGAACTGCTGGGCGAAGCAGGCAAGGCCATTGATGCGCTGGAAGCGTCCCTGGCGCTGGGCATTGTTGCCCTGTGTGCCGAGGCCACCGGTGCCATGGAAGTGGCTTGTGATCACACGCTGGCCTACATCAAGGAGCGTCAGCAGTTTGGTGTGGCTATCGGCAACTTCCAGGCGCTGCAGCATCGCATGGTGGAAATGCGCATGGAACTGGAAAAAGCACGTTCCATGACCATCTTTGCGGCCTGTTCCCTGGAAGCTCCGACCCAGGTGCGCGCCAAGCGTCTGGCCGCGGCCAAGGCGATTATCGGCAAGTCCGGTCGCAAGGTGGCGGAAGAAGCCATCCAGTTGCACGGTGGCATGGGCATGATGGAAGAAACCGCCGTGGCCCATTACGCCAAGCGGATTGTGCTCATCGATCACCAGCTGGGTGATCTGGGTTATCACATGCAGCAGCTGGAAAGCTTGCTGGATGTGGATGACGATGCAGCATAAGTAAACGAAAAGGGCGGCTTCGGTCGCCCTTTTTCGTTGTCAGTGGCGGTCGCTAACGACACAGGGACGGCCTGAAACGACAATCCACGCAATGCAATATTTGAAGCGGGCCTGCCTGTCCCCCAGTGTATGGACTGACTTTTACTGCTTTGCGTTTTACGGGAGAGAAAGCATGAGTGTGAATCGCCAGATTATTTTATCCGAGTACCCCAAGGGGATGCCCCAGCCTGAGCATCTGCCTTTGAAAGAAGGCGCGATGCCTTCGCCGAAAGACGGCCAAGTGCTGATCAAGACCATCTACCTGTCCCTGGACCCGTACATGCGTGGGCGCATGAGCCCGGCCAAGTCCTATGCGGCCAGTGTGGAGCTGGGTGATGTGATGCAGGGCGGCACCGTGGGCCAGATTGTGGAATCGCGCCTGGAAGGCTATGAAGCCGGTGACTACGTGCTGGGCTTCGGTGGCTGGCAGGAATACTCCGTGCAGGGCAAGGAGATGCTGCGCAAGCTGGACCCGAAACAGGTGCCGATCAGCACGGCGCTGGGTGTGCTGGGCATGCCGGGCTTTACCGCCTATGCCGGCTGCTGGAAATCGGTCAGCCTAAAGAAGGCGAAACGGTGGTGGTGTCTGCAGCCAGCGGCGCGGTGGGTCAGATTGTTGGGCAGATCGCCAAGATCAAAGGCTGCCGTGTGGTCGGCGTTGCCGGTGCGCCGGACAAGTGCCAGCACGTGGTGGATGCCTATGGCTTTGATGCCTGTGTGAACTACAAGGACGACGATTTCGAGGCTCAGCTGAAAGCCGCGTGCCCGGATGGCATCGATGTTTATTTCGAGAACGTGGGTGGCAAGGTGTTCGATGCGGTGATGAAGCTGGTGAACGATTTCGCCCGTATTCCCCTGTGCGGTCGCATTGCTCATTACAACGATACCGAAGCGCCCCAGGGGCCGGATCAGTTGCCCGCGTTTCTGACCAAGCTGCTGGTGAAACGGGTATTGATCAAGGGCTTTATCCAGTTCGATTATGCTCACCTGATGAAAGATTTGTCCGCGACATGAGCACCTGGATGCAGGCCGGCAAAATCCAGTATCAGGAAGATGTGGTGAAGGGCTGGAAACACCGTGGATGCCTTCCAGGGGCTGCTGCAAGGGCGTAACCGGGGCAAACTGCTGGTACAGGTCAGCGAGGATACCTCCCGGTAATGGCAACAGTGGAGGCGCAGGTCCAGGCGCTTTTTGCTCTGCATGGCCCGCGCTACCGCTGGCTTGGAACGATAACGGTGATGCTTGGCACCATGTCCGTGGTGCTGGCATCCACCATTATCAATGTGGCTATCCCCACCATCATGATCGAGTTCCAGCTGGCGCAGGATCAAGTGCACTGGCTGGCCACCGGCTTTCTGGCAGCAATGACCGTGGGCATGCTGCTCAATGCCTGGTGTACCCAACGATTCGGGGCCCGTGGTGCTTATTTGTTGGCCATGGGCCTGTTTGGTGGTGTCCATTGGCTGCCAGTGAACATTTCCTTGCTGGTGGCGGCCCGGGTAGGGCAGGGCTTGCTGGCCGGGCTGATCCAGCCGCTGGCCATGATTACCATCTTCCAGGTGTTCCTCTCAATCGTCGCGGGCAGGCCATGGGTATCTATGGGCTGGGCGTTGTCCTGGGCCCGGCCATTGCTCCGGCCATTGGTGGGGTGCTGGTGGATACCTTGTCCTGGCGGGCGGTGTTTCTGGTGGTGTTGCCGGCCTGTGTTGTGGGCATGGTCATGGCAGCCCGTTACCTGCCACGGCGTGAAGCCGAGGCGGACCCGGTTGCACTCGACGGGTGGGGCTGATCTCACTGGCGTTGGGTATCACGGCCTTGCTGTGGGCGTTGGCTAATGGGCACCGCCGCGACTGGTTGGACCCACTGCTGTTGCTGGCGTTCTTCGGTGGCTTGGGGCTGTCCGTTTTTTTGTCTATTGGCAAACCCGTTTACGGCATCCGTTGATGGATCTTCGGGTGTTTCGTTATCGGGGCTTCACCGGCAGCTTCCTCATGTCCATGGTGATTGGTGCCGGGGTGTTTGCGTCCACCTATATCACCCCGCTGTATTTTCAGCAGGTGTTGGGCGAGAGCGCGGCCAGCGCAGGGTTGATGCTGATGCCCGCGGGCCTGGCCATGGCCTTCACCTTTCCGGTGGCCGGACATTTGACCGATCGCTTCCCGGAAACGCGCATCATGGCCGCCGGGTTGGTGCTGTTTATCTTCAACATGGCGCTGATGGCCGGGGCCAACCTGGGCACGTCGGCGGTGTGGCTGGTGTGGTGGACCTTGCTGGGCCGTGTGGGGCTGGGGTTGATGATGCCGCCGTCCTCCACCGGCGCACTGGGGCTGTTGCCGCCGGGCCTGATTCCCCAGGGCTCAGGCATTTTTAATTTCGGCCGCCAGATTGGCGGCGCACTGGGCGTAACTCTGTGCGCCCTGTGTATTCAGTTTTTCAGTGAATCCTTTGCCCAAGACCGGCCGGCTGCGTCAGCAGCGCAAGCGTTTGAGTCGGGCTTTGACATGGCATTTCTGTTGTTGTTGGCCATTTTCGTGGTGGCACTGTTGCCACTGCGCTCCATGCAGCAGGGCATGCGACATTTGGGAGAACAACACATGAACAAGACCGGGAATGATAAGCCGGACATTCTGGTAATTGGTGCCGGTGCCATCGGCAGTTTCTATGGTGCGATTCTGAAGCGGGCCGGCTGTTCCGTGAGCGTGGTGCTGCGTTCGGATTATGACGCAGTAAAGGCCAACGGCTTTCGCTTTACCAGCCCTCTGGGAGAGCTGTCGTGGACACCGGATCAGGTCTATCAACCGGGTGATACCCCGGACGACATCCAGATTATGTGTTGCTGTGCGTCAAGGTCTTGCCAGGTGTGGACCGGGCTGAACTGGTGCGCCCGTGGCTTGGGGAGCACACGGGTCTGGTGTTAATTGAGAATGGTCTGGATATCGAGCGTGAGCTGGCGGAGGCCTTCCCGCGCAATCCGTTGGTGAGCTGTCTGGCGTTTATTGCGGTGAGCCGCACCGGCCCGGGCACTGTGAATCATCAGGCCTATGGGCAGTTGGTCATGGGCAATTTTCCCCAGGGATTTGATCGCCACTGCGCGCAGTTGGCTGCGCTGTTTCGTGATGGCGGCATTGATATCAACGGCACGGATGCGGTGGTGGGGGAACGCTGGCGCAAGTGCGTCTGGAATACCCCGTTCAATCCGTTGAGCGTGCTGGCCAATGGGGCCGATACCTTGACCATGCTCGATGCGCCGGGCGGTGAAGCGTTAATTCGCACCTTGATGGAAGAGGTGATCGTCGGTGGCCCAGGCCGATGGCTACCCCATGCCGGACGGCATTATCGAGAAGAACCTGTCAGGCACCCGGGCCATGGGCGCGTATAAAAACTCCATGGCGCTGGATTATCTGAACGACAGGCCCATCGAGCTGGATGCGATTCTTGGCAATGTGGTCGCCATTGCCGACCGCCTGAATGTGCCGGTTCCGCACCTGCGTACTGTGCTGGTAACGCTGCGCATCCGGCAGGCATGACGATTCGCCACTGAAGCGAATCATGTCAATCAGGCCGCAACATGATACTTATCGTCATGTTGCGGTTTTTTTTGTCACTCTTTTGTTAAGCAATAAATTGATCAGCGCAAAAGCGCTCAATGAAGATCGACCAAAGGATGAGCCTGTAAAAGAAGGGTGAGCGCTTGAGACGGATACACTCGAAATGTCCCGTATACCGTAAAGTAGATAAAACCTGATTTTTGTGGATTTTAAATTACAAACGCTAACGCGCAGGCACTGGCGCTATCGCATGCATCCGTAACTATGTAGTCTGAAAACAAGAAAAGGGTGACATGATGCGTACAATAAAACTCCCCGCGATCGCCTGCCTGCTGCTTTTGCCATTGCTGCAAGCCTGTGAAGAAGAACCGGATGTGTTCGTCCCGCCGGACCCGGCAATGCCCTGATTTACGCTTACCCCTCCAGTGGCATGGTGGATCTGCCTTTGGGAAGCAAGCTGCTGCTGACGTTTTCCAACGGTATCGATGAAGCAGCGGCCAAGGCAGATTGTCAGCCCGACGGTGACAACTTTGTCGGCGCGCTTTGCCTGGCGGACAGCAAAGGGAATCTTGTTGACCTGGCCAGTGCCGAGGTGTCGAACCGGAATCGGACCTTGACGTTTTCCATGGAAAACCTGCGTGCCGGTGAGCAATACCGCCTTTGGGTGTCACCCGAGATTGCCCCGGGAGTGGTAAACCTGGGCCAGGACGGTCCGCTGATCACCTTCCGCACTCGCCAGTACCACCCAGTGCCTGATCAGGTGCCTGAGGTGTTGGTTATCAATCAGGAAAGCCCCGCGGTCTATCTGCCTGAGCCTGAAGGGGCTGAACGTTTTCCGTTCATGGATTTTTCGCCGGTACGCATCACCTTTACCGAGCCGCTGGTGCAAACCACCGTACGCTATGGTGACACGGTGCAACTGGTGCATCAGGAATCCGGCGAGCTGGTGGATGCGCACATTCTGAGCGAGCGTCATTACATTACTCTCGACCCGAAAACCGATCTGATCGGCGGTGATACCTACACGCTGACGCTGGAGGGGCTGCAGGATTTTGATGAGGACGTGCTGGA
>UEXL01001291.1_pt1 | contig 27475 bp, 60 predicted proteins | sample 1796671 | NCBI WGS metagenome assembly UEXL01 (sample SAMEA4772471, study PRJEB27181) | metagenome | reverse complement strand
TAATAAAATAAGAAAGGTCAAAATGACAAAAATAAGAATGAATACAGAGTTAAGAAACAAACTCTTTAATAAAATAAAAATGTCTTTGAGAATGAGGACACAAGAACGAGAGGCATTTCTTCAAGCAAGAGAGATGTTGATAACAATATGACATGCACATGAACTTGCAAAGAAGTTGTTGAGATCATATCCACCAGAAGATGTTGCAACATTAAGAACTTTCAAAAAGAAGTATGGAAGTCCTTGTGATGTTGTTGCAAAAGATAAATGCTTTTACTTTGCACATAGTGAGGACAAAGATGAGGACGGCGATATCAAAGAAACTAAATCACATTTTGATTTTGGTTTGTTTGGTAATCTAAATGGTAGTGAGTATAGTGATGAGGACGGAAAGAAATTTGCAGTTGCATATTTTAGAGAAGATTTAAAAGCTATGGATTGCAACCCAGATATCTTTGCACAACAAAATGAAAACAAAGATAATCCACACAAAACAAAACATGTTGATGAGTGTATGAAAGCACTTGGCATAGTGGTGGTAGTAATATAATAGTGATGATCATAGTATGGCAAAAACTTTTAATGACCAATACTATCTTGATGTATTGGAACATCTTATTGTCGATCAAGAGCAATCGCTTGTACTAAAGATGAGTATGAACAATTTGAAATTGGCGAATTGCAAAAGGTAATCTAGTATCTAAACATCAAACATGGATTGATACAATTCAAAACAATGCGATCAATTAAAGATTGGATTGAAAGCATACAGATATCTTCAGAGGGTATTGAACTTGCAACTGAACTTGGAATACAAGTTGATGAGGCAGAGTTAATTAGAACTAACTCAACAGGTTTGACTATCTACAATCCAAGCAATCTTGCAAGTATGATTAAAGGTATGAAGAACAAAAATCAATCAAGAGAGGCGAAGATATTGGCTAGAAAAATATGAAGAAAGTCTAAATTAAAGTTTGACAATATGGGGTAATGTATATTATCCCATACATAACAGAAAGGTAGAAATGCAAGAAAACACTAAATTTAAAATCACATATTATTCTAACAAGGATAAGAAACACATTACAAGAAATGGAACATGGACAGACAAGTCAAAATATTGGACAAGCAAAGTAGGTGCAAAGCTAATGACATATTTTGATGATGACGCACAAGGATATAGAACTGCCAAAGGCAGTTGGAAAGTGAGGTTATAAAATGCCTAATAAACATTTTTGCCAAGGACCAACATGTCATGAACAAGTTACACAAGATAGATTTCTAAAATCTAGAGGTGTAATTAGAGGTCGTTATGCATACTTTGATCGTGATGTACAAAATCATTATTATGGAACTAACGGTCAGATAAATATTTTTGTAGTCAACATGTAAATTTACTTGGTTATCATTGAACATGGAAAACATTGAACATGGTCGACCGATTGAGTTTATCAGACACAGACGAGAAAGCCAAGGTTATGCCAAGGTTAAGAACGAGGACAGGTGGGGTGGACAATATCGAATTGAAAATAGGGGTTGACAACGGATAGATTATAGGATATACTAGGACACATAACAGAAAGGTATAATGCAAATAAAATATAAAAACAAAACATACTCAATACCAAAACCATTTGACCAATGTTACTTTGGTGCAGAGCCTACTAAAGAGATGACAATCTTTAATAGATTCAGCGATGAAACATTTAGCCAATCAGCAAAGCTACCGGCATTTGCTGTGGCGATCTATGATACAATCATTGGTGCAGAACGTACCGAGGATTATACCACAATGCAAAAAGGTTTGACGTGGTTCCAAAAGAACTTCGTTGATGAATACTACGTTCTGTTAGACTAGTAGCCAAGCGCACACCCTATGCAATCCTTGCATACAAGCATAGGTTGTGCGCCAGGCATCAAGAGAATTCAAGATGTATGACCGAGAGACGGCGTCCAAATCTGCCCATGGCATTTCCCTGTACGTTAGCAGTGACCGCAAGGTAGCAACTAAGTACTCGGACCGGCAGCGCCAGAGTTACCTGATCAGTATGGCGCTCCGGTTTTATGAATCGATAGAGGTACCAACCCGAGTTGGGTTTTTAAATTTTTTTACAAAAAGGTTTTTTTATTTTTATAAAAGGGGTCCCAATAGTTTGTATTTATGCCAGCTTTCATACATTTAAAGCCTTATAATACTTTTTTACTTTTTAAAAAAATAGTGTAAAAATTTTCAGAAAATTTTTTTCAAATGATAAATAAAGATAAACTAAAGAACTTCGATAAATTACCTGCAGACGTAAGAAGACAATTCTCATTACTTGCTGCGCAGTATGGTGAAAAGAAAAAGACTGCTGGAATACAAAATAACTTTATGGATTTTGTAAAACATGTTTGGCCAGATTTTATTGAAGGTAAACATCACAAAAGAATTGCAAATAAGTTTGATCAACTTGCTCAAGGTAAAATTAAAAGATTAATTATTAATATGCCACCCAGACATACTAAGTCTGAATTTGGTTCTTATCTTTTACCTGCCTGGATGGTAGGTCGTAATCCTAAATAAAAATTATTCAATCAACTAACACAACTGAATTATCTGTAAGGTTTGGTCGTAAAGCTAAATCTTTAATGGACTCTCCAGAATATAAACAAGTTTTTAAAACTAGATTAATCCAGATTCTCAAGCTGCTGGTAAATGGGAAACAGAACAAGGTGGTGAATATTACGCTGCCGGTGTTGGATCAGCTATCACAGGTCGTGGTGCTGATCTATTAATTATTGATGACCCACATACTGAACAAGATGCAATTAACAATCAAGCTCTTGATAGAACTTATGAATGGTATACATCAGGACCAGACAACGTCTTCAACCTGGTGGATCGATTGTTGTTATCATGACAAGATGGAATGAAAAAGATTTAACAGGTAGATTGTTAAATGCTCAAAAGGAGTCAAAGCTGATCAATGGGAGCTTATAGAATTCCCTGCAATCCTGCCATCAGGTAAACCTGTTTGGCCAGAGTATTGGAAGCTAGAAGATTTAGAATCTGTTAAAGCTAGTATTCCTCTGACTAAATGGAATGCACAGTATATGCAAAACCCTACTTCAGAAGAAGGTGCATTAATAAAACGTGAATGGTGGAGAATTGGGAAGACGATGAAATGCCACCATTACAACATATTATACAATCTTATGATACAGCTTTATGAAAAAAGAAACTGCCGACTATTCAGCTATTACTACCTGGGGCGTGTTTCAAGAAAATGAAGACTCACCACCAAGTTTAATATTAGTAGATGCATTAAAAGGTAGATATGAATTTCCTGAACTTCGTAGTATTGCGCTGGAACAATACGGCTACTGGAATCCGGAAACAGTTATAATCGAGAGTAAGGCATCAGGATTACCTTTAACTTATGAGTTGCGTAAGATGGGAATTCCTGTTATAAATTTCTCACCATCTCGTGGTAATGATAAACACACGAGGGTAAACGCAGTATCTCCGCTCTTTGAGTCGGGACTGATATGGGCGCCCAAAGATATGGACTTCGCACAAGAAGTCATAGAGGAATGTGCAGCTTTTCCTTATGGGGATCACGATGACTTAGTGGATTCCATGACCCAAGCTGTAATGAGGTTTAGACAGGGAGGTTTAATAAATCACCCTGAAGATTACAAGGAGGAAAAATGCCTCACAACAGAGGACGTACTATTAATGGACGATTGGAAATATAAGATTGTTGAAATTGCCGAAGACATGGCAGGTGAAGACGGTTTAGATTATTCTGAGCTTTCAGATAAAGATCAATTGAAGTATTATGGTAAAGCCTATGAATATTATTTAGATAGACCAGAAAAAGCAAACGGAGGAATTATGAGAAATTTTTATGCACAAGGTGATGAAGTTGAAGAGTTTCAAGAAGACGATCTTTCTGAAATTGAATTAATGAAAGACCAAGGGATTGCCTATGGTGAACAAGTCAGGGCTCAGGATTCAGGCATCATGCAAATGGCAGATAGAGATCCTATGTTAGAAGACGAATATAATAAATACAGATTTGATATGTTAGAGCAAGGTTTAGACCCTATGGACTTTGATAGTTTCAGAAGAGAAGCTATGAGTGATCAAGCAGCAATCGATCCTAAAATTAGAATTGAAGAAGTTGTAATGGAATTTATTAGAGAAAAGGACGTAAACCAAATTCATTAGATGAACTAAAAGAGTTTTTGAAATGAGAATGGGCACAGCTAAAATCCTGGAATGGAAGTTGTTAAAGAATTAGTTGAAGATGATAAAACTAGAATTACTTTAGCTGGCGGATCTTTTCCTGATTTATCAGGTGACGGACAAATCACACAAAAAGATATCTTAATCGGTAAAGGTGTTATCAAAAGAGATGAAAAACAATCAGGCGGTCTAGCAGCAATACTAGGACTGTAAATTGAAAATCACGAGTACAACGAGATGATGTCGTATCTGGTACGACGTGAGAATTTTGCCGACGGCACACCTCCACCAAAAAAACCTTACAGCGCAGTAGAATTTAAAATAGTACAGACACTTTATTACAAGGTGTATATGGAACTGGAAAATCTTCTAATGCTTTTCTTGTAGATTTGATGCAGAAAGAATTAGACAAAGCTGTTACTGAAGGTGTTGTTACAATGCAAGAAGGTCTTGAGTTTATTAAAAGCAGAAAAAAAAATATTACGACGATTATTTAAAAGAAAAAAGTAAAACTACTGATGGCCCTATTGGTTTACCACAAATAGAAGAGAGAACTGAATTAAAAAAAGGAAACAGAAATCCTGGATTTAAAGGAGAACGATATTCTTTTCCTAAAGGTGAAGCTAACCCTGGAGTACGAGAAAATATAGAAAAATTAAATAAAGAAAAAAGAATAATTTTCGATGAAAAAAAATTAAGAGCTAAAGAGTTATTAAACAAAGGTTATTCTAAAGCAAAGGCTTCTCAAATAATAAATGCAGAATACGGAGGAACTAGAAATCCTAAATCAGGTGCTGCTAAATATGTAACTGAAGCTGCCTCTGAATTAGAGAAAACAGGATTTAAAATACCACATGGTAATATAAATCCAGATAGTACGAGCAAAGCTGATGCAGCTAAAAAAAGAACAAATGTTACTAAAAAAACTAAACAAGCTGAAAATAGATTTATGAGAGATAAAGGAAGTTTAGGTTTAGGTAAAGAGTTAGAGAATGCACACACTGCAAATATTTTTCAAGCCAAAGCATTAGGTGCAGAATATCCTACCGACGCTTTAGCTCCACAAACTTCAAAACAAAATCAAGTGTATGCTGAAATATTAAATGAAGAATTAAAACCTTTGTATAAAGAACAATTAAATTAAAAAGCTTTCGATCAAACTCCTACTAAAGAGATATCAGCTTTAATTGATAAAATAATATAGCTATACAAAATTTAGTTGCAAGTGGTGGTAAGCAAGGAAAAAAAGCTGCTAACCTTTTAAGAGGCTGGAATGTTGATGTGGTGACAGGAGAAGTTTATTTACCTGAGGGAGGTTTTAATACTTTAAAAGCAGTGGACAGAGGAATGACAGATACAACCTTACAAAATTTAAAAGCAAAAACTGCAGATGATGTAGTAGCACGAGCAAATTATGAAGAACTTTTAAAAGAGATGAAAGGTAAAAAAATACCTGTACCTGAAAAATCTAAAACAAGAGACATGTTTAATAAAGCATTTAAAGTTGGTAAGATGGTTTCTAAACCAATTATTAGAGCAGTGTCACCTTTCATACCTATTGTTGGAACAGCTGGTACATTAATGGGTGCAGCTGATGTAGCTGAAGCTTCTACGTTTACAAAAAAACCAGATGATCTTGGTATTGCATATTTAGCTGGTCCAGAGGTTGCAAAAAAATATGGAGAATTTAAAGAGAGTGTAAGAGGTAAATCGGATGAGTTCGAAGAATTTGTACCCTAAGAAATGGCTCCTGCCGCCTGAATCAGGACCCACGCCTCAAGGGTTGAATATTAACTATAATACTGTTAAGACAGTGAAACTGGAGAAAATAAAAAATGGCAGACAAAGTAGACAAGTCCCTGACGCAAGGTCCAAGAGGCTCGGCAATTATACCGGGTGAAGAACAAATTACTGAAGCAATTGTTGAAGAACAATTAACACAGGAACAGGCACCAGGGCCCATAGAACAAACAGAATTAGAAGATGGATCAGTACAAATAGATTTTGATCCAGCGGCAGCTCAACCAGAAGGTGGAGATGAACACTACGCAAACTTAGCAGAGTTTTTACCAGACGAAGTTTTAGATGAGATGGGTGCAGACCTTTCTCAAAAATATCAAGATTACCAAATGGGTAGAAAAGAATGGGAACGTTCTTACACTCAAGGTTTAGATTTATTAGGTTTCAAATATGATATGAGAACAGAACCTTTCCAAGGAGCTTCAGGTGCAACGCACCCAGTTCTAGCAGAAGCGGTTACTCAGTTTCAAGCGTTAGCTTACAAAGAATTACTTCCAGCAGATGGTCCAGTTAGAACAGCTGTGATTGGTGCACCAAGTGAAGAAAAACTAAACAAGCACAACGTGTTAAAGATTTTATGAACTACGAGCTCATGGAAAAAATGAAAGACTATGAGCCCGACTTTGATCAACTGTTATTTTATCTTCCTTAGCAGGGTCAGCTTTTAAGAAAACTTATTATGATGAGTTATCTAAAAAAGCGACATCAAAGTTCGTACCGGCAGATGATTTGATTGTACCCTACACGGCTACCTCATTAGACGATGCAGAGGCAATCATCCATCGGGTAAAAATTTCTAAGAACGAATTAAGAAAACAACAAGTAGCAGGTTTTATTTAGATATTGATTTAGGTTCTCCAAGACAAGTTGAAGATGATGTTGAGAAAAAAGAAAGAGAACTAGAAGGTCAAAGAAAAACTCAAGACGATGATGTCTACACTCTTTTAGAATGTCATGTTAATTTAGATATAGAAGGTTTTGAAGACTCTGATGAAACAGGTGAACCTTCAGGAATTAAAATTCCATACATAGTAACAGTAGATGAAGCTACAAGAAATGTTTTATCTATTAGACGTAACTATGAAATTGGTGATCCAGAAAAAACAAAATTCCTTACTTTACTCATTTTAAGTTTCTTCCAGGACTAGGGTTTTATGGCTTTGGTCTAATCCACATGATTGGCGGATTGAGCAGAACTGCAACTGCTGCACTCCGTCAGTTATTAGATGCAGGAACTTTATCTAACTTACCTGCTGGATTTAAAATGCGTGGTATTAGAATTAGAGATGATGCACAATCTATTCAACCAGGTGAATTTAGAGATGTAGATGCACCAGGTGGAAATTTAAAAGATTCATTTATGATGTTACCATTCAAAGAACCATCAGCTACATTACTAAACCTTATGGGTATCGTAGTTAATGCTGGTCAAAGATTTGCATCGATTGCTGATCTACAAGTTGGTGATGGCAATCAACAAGCTGCAGTTGGAACTACAGTTGCTTTACTAGAACGTGGTTCTAGAACTATGTCAGCTATTCACAAAAGAATTTACTCTTCATTAAAACAAGAATTTAAATTATTAGGAAGAGTATTCAAGTTATATCTACCACCGGAATATCCGTATGACGTAGTTGGGGGTCAAAGAACAGTTAAACAAACAGACTTTGATGATAGAGTAGATATATTGCCAGTTGCTGATCCCAACATCTTTTCTCAAACTCAGCGTATTTCCCTCGCACAAACAGAGTTGCAGCTGGCAACTTCTAATCCGCAGATGCACAACATGTATCAAGCGTATAGAAATATGTATGAAGCATTAGGTGTAAAAGATATTGACACATTATTAGTTAAGCCTGAACAACCACAACCAATTGATCCAAGTTTAGAAAACATCATGGCGTTAAGTGGTAAAAATTTTCAAGCTTTTCCTGGTCAAGATCACAGAGCACACATAACTTCACATTTAAATTTTATGGCAACTAACATTGCTAGAAATAATCCTGTGGTTATGGCTGCAATGGAGAAAAATATTTTTGAACATATTAGTTTAATGTCTCAAGAACAAATTGAAATAGAGTTTCCACAAGAATTACAACAGTTAGCTCAGATGAATCAGATGGCTCAGAACAATCCACAGATTGCACAAGCTGCACAACAGATCAGTCAAAAGATTGAAGCAAGAAAAGCTGTCTTGATTGCTGAAATGATGGAAGAATTCTTAAAAGAAGAGAGAGAAGTTACTTCTGGTTTTGGTGATGATCCAATTGCTAAGTTAAGAGCAAGAGAATTAGACCTTAGAGCACAAGATAATGAGAGAAAAAGAAAAGAAGGTCAAGAAAGAATCAATCTTGATCGTATGAAAGCAATGATGAATCAGCGTGAACATGAAGATAAGCTAGATCAAAACAAAAATTTAGCAGAAATGAGAGCTGAAACATCAATTGAAAAAACAATTCTTAGTAAATCAATACCAAATGTAGATAAAATGATACCAAGTGTAGAGATTGAAAAGTATAAAGGAGAAAATAGATAAAATGGCTAAACTAGACATTAAAAAAGCAATAAAAAAACCTGGATCACTAAGAAAATCTCTTGGAATTAAAAAAGGTAAGACAATTCCTGCTTCAAAATTAAAAGCAGCAGCTAAGAAACCAGGAAAGCTTGGACAAAGAGCAAGATTTGCTATAACATTAAAAAGTTGAAGAAAAATAAGGAGAAACTATGGCTAAAAAAGAAGAATCTTTTAAAGCGTCTGAAATAGGCATTCCTTCTCAAAATATTGAGTTGGATCCTAGATCTGTTACGACTGCAAATGGTATGCCAAGAAACTACATACCAACTGGAGACAAAACTGAAGTTAGAGGAACTAAAAGAATGCTAAAAGACAAAAAGAAAACAGCAACTTGGTACTAACATGTGGTTATCGGCAATTAAATTAGCCGTCTCTGCTGGTAGTAAAATTTATGCTAACAAGCAGAAGGCAAAAGTCGCAATGTCTGATGCACAGCTATTGCACGCTGAACGACAAGCTCGTGGTGAGGAAGCTTACCAGGAAAATTGTTAGAGGCACGTCAAAACGATTACAAGGACGAATTCGTTCTTGTAATACTTTCGGCGCCCATAATTGTGCTTGCTTGGGGAGTCTTTCGGACGATCCAGGCGCTATGGATAAGGTAAAAATTTTCTTCGAGCATTTTGCGGCACTCCCGACTTGGTTCAGTACCCTTTGGATCCTTGTCGTGGATATTTTTGGTATAAAGGGAACACAAATCTTTAAAAACGGAGGAAAAAAATAATGGCAAACAATAGATTTAATAAACAAGTAACACCTAAAGGATACAAAGTAGGTGGAAGAGTAAGTAAAATGGGTGGTGGAATGTCTACTGCTAGAAAAGACATGGAGTCTGGTTACTACAAAGATGACATGGGTATGAGAGGCGGAGCTATGTATAAAAAAGGTGGTTCTGTTAAGAAAAGAAACAAGGTTACAAAGATAGAAAAGATGAATCAATTGCAATGAGAATCAAAAAGAAAAGAACTCCAAAACAATTGAAAGCATCAAGAGATGAGTCTTATGGTAAGTTTGGTTCTAAAGCTAAAAATCAGGTAAGATTAATAAGTAATGTCTAAACAAAAACTTCAGAAACTTATTCAGCAAATGGCTGGAAAGAAAAGAAAAAGTCAAGAAGCCTGATGCAAGAGCAGAGGCTCTTAAAGGTAGAAAATATTTTTCTAAAGGTTCTGGAGAAAATGATATGGTTAGACAAGCTCAAAGAGATTATAATGGAAGTTATATTTCAGGAGATCTTGGTGGAGTAAAATAGGAAACCTAGTTATAAAAAATATTACAAAGGATTAATCTAATGGCAAAACTATGTCCTAAAGGAAAAGCAGCAGCAAAAAGAAAATTTAAAGTTTACCCTTCTGCATATGCTAACATGTATGCGTCTGGTGTTTGCTCTGGTAAAATTACTCCAGGTGGTAAAAAAGGTAAAAGAAAAAAAGCTGCTAACGGAGGTCTAATCGTTGATGAAGATTTAACGATGATGGTTGATGTCTAATGGCCGAGAAAGGATTAAGAGAATGGGTGAAAGAGAAATGGGTAGACATCGGAGCTCCGAAGAAGAACGGAAAATATCAACCTTGCGGGAGAAGCAAAGGCTCGAAAAGGAAATATCCGAAATGCGTACCACTTGCAAAAGCCACACGGATGTCAAGCTCGCAAAAGGCGAGTGCTGTCAAACGAAAAAGAGCGGCCGGTAATCCTGGCGGTAAGCCAACTAATGTTGCAACATTTACAAAAAGAAAAAAAGCAAGCATGGGAGGTTTGATATGAGAAAACAAGATAACATGCCTGCTAGAAATAAAAAAAATTTTAGATCAACAAAATCTGGTGCAGGTATGACAGCTAAAGGTGTAGCTGCTTATAGAAGAAAAAATCCTGGATCAAAATTAAAAACAGCTGTTACAGGTAAAGTAAAACCTGGTTCTAAAGATGCGAATAGACGTAAGTCTTATTGTGCACGTAGTGCAGGTCAAATGAAAAAGTTTCCTAAAGCTGCTAAAGATCCTAATTCAAGATTAAGACAAGCTAGGAAAAGATGGAAATGTTAGATAATTTTATATATAAATTTTGTGCGACTATTGACAATATTACAGATTATATAGATAATTGGTGTTATGAGAGATACAAAACTATTAGAGAATTTTTCAATAGAAAAAGAAAAAAAAGAAAAAGAAAAACATCTGTTTAAAAATCTTCGTAAAGAAGTTGAGATAGGTGCAAATGGAACACAAGAATACATTATTAAGAAAGGTATAAACAAAGGTAAAATAGCAAATGGACGAACTAACAATAATAACTAAAATACAGAGAGAACTGAAAGAATCTTATCAACAAATTGGTGACGCTATGATTGCGGGTAGTGTTGACAATATGGAAAAATATAAGTATATGATGGGACAGGCACATGCCTACTTTAAAATATCACAGGATATCTCTAACCTGCTAAACAAGAAGGAGCAAAAAGATGAAAAAGGAACAGTTATCAAATTCGGAGAGCCCAAAGATTAAATATGCTTTGGCGGATAAGTACGAAAAAGAAAATAAAGAGATCGAAGATAAAGAACAAAAAAACTTACGATAGATTAAAATCAAAAGAATCAGATAGATTACCTCAACCCACTGGTTGGAGAATGTTACTTCTCCCTTTCAAGATGAAAGAAAAAACTAAAGGTGGATTAATTTTAGGACAAGATACTTTAGAGAAACAACAAGTTGCATCTCAATGCGGTTTGGTTTTAGCAATGGGACCACATTGTTATGACAAAGAAAAATTCCTGAAGGACCTTGGTGTAAAAAAGGTGATTGGGTTGTCTTTGCAAGATATGCAGGGAGCCGAATACAAATTGACGGGGGTGAAGTTAGATTGCTAAACGATGATGAAGTATTAGCTACAATCGATAACCCTGAAGATATACTTCATCAATATTAACAACATAGGAGGAAACTATGCCAGACACTGAAGAAGTGAAAAAAACAGTTGATATCGATACCTCTGGTCCAGCAATGGACGTCGATTTACCTGAAGAAAAAGATCAAGCAGAAGTTGAACAACCGGAAGTAAAAGAAAACCGGCTGTAAGACCTGTTGAAGAGGATAAGACTTACGAAAATGAAAGAGAAGTCAAACTAGATGACAAGAAAGAAAATACAGAAGAATTAGAACAGTACAGTGATAGTGTACAAAAAAGAATAGCAAAGTTAACTAAAAGTGGAGAGAAGCTGAAAGACAAAAAGATGAAGCTTTATCTTACGCTGAAAGAACCATCAAAGAGAAAAAACAAACAGAAGCTAAATTAGAAAAAATAGAACCTAATTTTCTTTCTGTGTCTGAAGAAAGTATTACTTCAGGTGTTGAAGCAGCAAAAGCAAAACTTGCAGCAGCTAGAGAAGCAAATGATCTAAGTGCTGAAGCAGATGCTATGGCTTCTATCTCTGAGTTAGGTGTTAAAAAAGCTAGACTTGAAGAAGCAAAACTCGCTAGAGAGAATCTAGAAAAACAACCACAAGCAAGACCTGAAGTTAATTTAAGAAGACAACAAGCAGCGCAAGGTTCACCTGATCCTAAAGCTGAAGCATGGAGTGAAAAAAATTCATGGTTTGGTCAAGATACAGCTATGACTTACACAGCTTTTGATCTTCATAAAAAGTTAACTGAATCAGAGGGTTTTGACCCATCGAGTGATGAGTATTATTCTGAAATAGATAAAAGAATAAGACTTGAATTTCCGCACAAATTTGGTAATACTAATAGTTCGGGAGAAAATACACGACCTGCTCCGGTACAAACAGTAGCTTCGGCGAAGCGAAGTACCAAATCTGGTCGCAAAACTGTGAGGCTCACACCATCACAGGTTACAATCGCCAAAAAATTAGGTGTGCCACTCGAAGAGTATGCGAAACAATTAAATATCACGAAGGAGGGATAAGCATATGGAAAATACAATAGACAAGAAGACCTCACGTGCGAGTCAAACAAGAGAAAAAACAGCTCATAAAAAAGTTTGGACTCCACCATCACCTTTAGATTCACCACCTGCTCCATCAGGTTTTAAACATAGATGGATTAGAGCTGAGTCAATGGGATTTCAAGATACGAAAAATGTATCTGCCTCGTTAAGAGAAGGATACGAATTAGTTCGTGCCGATGAATACCCAGATTCACAATTTCCAGTCATTGAAGACGGGAAATACTCAGGAGTGATCGGAGTTGGCGGCCTACTGCTCGCTAGGATACCGGAAGAGATTATTAAGCAGAGACAAGAATATTATGCTTCACAGCATAATGAAGGTCAAAGCAATGGATAATGATCTGATGAAGGAAGAGCACCCAAGTATGCCTATCGATATTGATAGACAGACTCGTGTAACTTTTGGTGGCTCAAAGAAATCTTAAAAATTTCCTAACCATTAAAGTTCATTTAACCCGTACTGGAGGCCCGCAAGGGCAGGTACATTTATAAGGAGGCCTCTATGGCAAATAAAAACGAACCTTTCGGTCTAAGAGCGATCGGAAAAGTTGGTCAAAATAGAGACAACCAAGGTTTAAGTGAATATAGTATCGCAAATAACTATGCGACTACTATTTATTTTCAAGATGCTGTAAAACCAGTAGCTGGCGGAGTTATCGAACAAGCTGCAGCTGGAGACAGATTACTTGGATCACTTAATGGTGTTTTCTACACAGACCCAAATACAAGTAAGCCTACGTTTGCTAATCACTATGCTCAAGTTGCAGCATCTGATATAGTAGCATTCGTAAGTGACGACCCATATGAAAGATTCGAAATCCAAACTGATATATCAACTGCTTCAGCGCAGACTGATGTATTCATGAATGCGGATATCGTTGTTTCAGCAGGTGTTGCAGCAAACTTTGTGTCTAACTCAATGTTAGATGACAATACGCTATCAACAGTAAGTGGTCAGTTAAAAATCATAGGTCCATCAACTAACATCGACAACAGTACAGTTGGCGCTGGTTATTTGAATTGGGTTGTGATGATTAACGAACACATATACAACTCTGCTACGGCAGGAATATAATAGTTAGAATAGGAGAAAAAAACATGGCTATATCACGAGGACAACTAGTTAAAGAACTAGAACCAGGCCTGAATGCACTATTCGGACTGGAATATAAACGTTATGAGAATCAGCATGCTGAGATCTACACAACAGAAACTTCAGACAGAGCGTTTGAAGAAGAAGTTATGTTATCTGGTTTTGCTAATGCTGCAGTTAAACCTGAAGGTTCTGGCGTAACTTTTGACAATGCTCAAGAGACTTACACAGCTAGATACACTATGGAAACTGTTGCGCTTGCGTTCGCAATCACTGAAGAAGCGATTGAGGACAACTTGTATGATAGACTTGCGTCTAGATATACAAAAGCGCTAGCTAGATCTATGGCGAATACTAAACAAATCAAATCAGTAAATCCACTGATCAATGGTTTCGGAGGTGGTTTCACTTCTGGAGATGGTGTACAATTATTTAGTACAGCTCACCCAACGATCGCTGGAACTGTGTCAAACACTTTGGCTACACAGGCTGACCTTAACGAAACTTCATTGGAGCAGTCTTTAATAGACATCGCTGCAATGACTGACGAAAGAGGTCTTAAAATTGCTGCTAGAGGAATGAAAATGATCGTTCCTTCTGAGCTTCAATTCCCAAGCTGAAAGACTTATGAAGTCTCAAGGTAGAACTGGCACTGCTGATAACGATATCAATGCAATCGTTTCTATGGGAATGGTTCCTCAAGGTTACAGAGTGAACAATTTCTTAACTGATCCTAATGCGTACTTCTTCATTACTGATGTTCCTAACGGAATGAAGTATTTTGAAAGAACACCTATTAGAACAGCAATGGAAGGTGATTTTGATACTGGAAACGTAAGATACAAAGCTAGAGAAAGATACAGATTCGGTGTATCTGACTATAGAGGTATCTTCGGATCTTCAGGAGCAAGTTAATCGTAATTTTTTGTGGCGGGACATAGTCTCGCCACAATTTATGAAAGAAAGAATAATGATAAAATTTCTAGTAAATATCTGGGCGTACGATCATCACGCTAAATTTAATGTTTTAGCTGATGATAACCCAGTCTCACTAGAACAAGCTATACTTGACAAGTTGGGAGAAAAAAGTATAGTTTGGGAAAATCTTGGAAATCTTATGATGACAAGATAAATAGAATAACCTATGAGGAGGTTATATGATGATACAAGACCTATACAAGCAAAAAGGTCCTGGAGTTGAAGTGGGAACAGGAGCATCTTAAAGGTAGATATACTCTTGAAATGGTCAGAATTGATGACAAAGTTAAAGAAGTTTTAAGTCATATTAAGATGGCAGAAGCGCAAAGAGAACACATGCGTAATAAAGTTGAAGACTCTGCTCCGCAAGTTTCCGTAGCTACTTAATCAAAAAGCTACATCGTTGGAAAAATCCACTCCACACTACAGGCTCTCTTGCACTCTACTAAAAACTAGTATATAAAAACCACTGTATAATTTAATTAGTTTACATAGACGCGTACAGTCGACGGCCTAGAGACTATGTAGACGGAAACTAGGAGAATAATACTATGGCAAATACAACCTTTTCAGGACCGGTCATTTCTAAAAATGGCTTTATAACTACAGGCCCTGGAGCAACAAAAGCAATTAATTCTACTGGCTTAGGTGCAGCGGTTTAGCTTTAACTGTTAATGCTCATGCTGGAAGAATTTTAATTTCACAAGACGCAGATGGTATCTATACATTACCTTCATTAACACTAATGCTAATGGAGCAACAGCAGGATCAACTGATTACAACAACCCAAATAACGTTGGTGCAAGTTTCTATTTTTACGTAGATACATTAGCAACTGATGTTCAAATCGTAACTGATGGAACTGATAAGTTCACAGGTGCAGCTATGATTGCAGTGGATGATGGAGCTAAAAAAGCTTTCTTCCCTGCAGCAGCAAATGATGTTCTTTCTATGAATGGAACAACAACTGGTGGAATCGTAGGTTCAGTAATTACAGTTACTGCTTTAGAAGCAGCTCAATACTTGGTACACAATACTTTGATCTTAGGATCAGGTTCTATTGTAACACCATTTAGCGATACGTAATAAATAATTAGTGTGGGGCTTCGGCCCCACATATAAATTTTAAGGAGAAAAATTATGTCAACATTCGGATCAGCAATTGATGGAGTTGCAACTAACGTAACTACTGAAACTAAAACTGTTCAGACTGGAAGAACTAGAGTATATGGAGTTCATGTATCTGGTCCTAACGCAGCTGGAGTTTTAGAGCTTAAAGATGGTGGAGCAAGTGGAACATCAAAAGTAAAATTAAATAAGGGTGCTCATATTCATGATATGACAATTAATTTCCCTGTACCAATTTTATTTAAAACAGATGTTTACTCTGGATTTACTACTGAACAGATTACAGCTATAACTGTTTTTCATAGCGGCGGAAGTAACTCGTAGGAGGCAACTTGGCTTTTTCAGGCACAACTACATTCGAGAAAACATTCTCGATCGATGATATTATAACTGAAGCTTTTGAAAGATTAGGTTTTTGATTACTCAGGTAATGACCTGCGTTCAGCTAGAAGATCATTAAACATAATGCTTCAAGAATGGGACAATAGAGGTATTCATTTTTGGCAAGTTAGAGAACACGCTTTTAGTTTAGTCAATGGTCAAAACGAATATGTAATTTTAGATCACCAAGTGATGGTACTTCTGATGGAATTACAACTACTTTAACCTCTGCAATAAATGCCACTGCTTTAACTATTCCAGTTGCTTCTGTGGCCCAGATGCCTGACTCTGGAAAATAAAATCAATAATGAAATAATGCAGTATAGCTCTATCTCAGGTAATAATTTAATTTTATCAGCGGTTACAGATAGAGGAATAGATAGTACAACTGCTGCTTCTCATGCACAAAACGATTCAGTAAATAATTTTGTTAACATGGCTTCAGATCTTTTAGAATCTAGCTACAGGACTTCTGCTAACGTAGATTCACCTTTATCAAAAGTAAACAGATCACAATATTCAGCTTTTTCAAATAAAACAGCAACAGGTCAACCTTCTCAATATTGGGTTCAAAGATTTATAAATAGAGTATCCGTTACTTTATACTTAACTCCAGGTTCTGATCAAGTTGGTGACTTTATGTATTTTTACTACATACAAAGATTACAGGATGCAGGAGCTTATACAAATGAAGCAGATGTAGTTAATAGATTTGTACCTTGTATGTGTGCAGGTTTAGCTTACTATATATCTCAAAAGAAAGCGCCTCAAAGAACACAAGAAATGAAAATGTTATACGAAGATGAATTATTAAGAGCATTACAAGAAGATGGTTCTTCTTCAAGTGTTTACATATCACCTAAAACTTATTATCCGGAGATCTAATGGCAAAGTTTGCAAAAGAGGGAAACACGCTTTAGCAATCTCTGATCGAAGCGGACTAGCTTTTCCGTGGAGAGAAATGGTTACAGAATGGAATGGACAGTTTGTACATTACTCAGAGTTTGAACGTAAGCAACCACAGTTAGAACCAAAACCATTTGTTGCTGATCCACAAGGTTTACAAAAAGCAAGACCACAAGTTGCACCTTTACCTACTCCAGATTTATTAGAAGAAAATCCTATTACTACAAACAATATTAGTATTGGTTCTGTTTATGTTGTAACTCAACCTAATAGTAGAATATTAGTAAATGATGTAGTGAGGTTAATGAGTATAAAATCAAATTTAGTATCAAGCACAACTGCTCTTCAAAAAAGTATTCAAGAATTAGAATTATCAACCACCTTAGCTTCTAACATAACTTCTACAGATACTTCTATGACTGTAGTTGATGATCTTGGTTTCTATACAAATGGTGGTTATGTAGTTATTGAAAAAATAAATTCTACAACAGGATTTTTTGAAAATGAAGTAATTCAATATACAGCATATGATAGCTCTACAAAAGTATTATCAGGTTTAGTTAGAGGAACTAACGCTCCATTTAGAGGAGTTAAACCTAAAAATACTACAGCTAGTTCCCATGATGCCGGAGCCCCAAGATATTTGGAGCAAGATTAGTTGATTCTTTAAATGAAACAACTCAAAGTCAAGCAGGGCAACCCTCAACAATAACTATTGCTAATAGTTATAATTTAAAAGAGAATGATGAAGGCACTTTCTTTATAGATGCATATGGACCAGGAGGAGGCTTGAATTGTCTTGCAGGTCCTGTTAATAATAACTTCACAAGTACAAATTTATAATTATGACATACACAGAATTATTACAAAAAATTAGAGACTATACAGAAGTTGGATCAACAGTGTTATCTGACACTATTTGTAATGGTTTAATCAATGATGCTGAATTTAGAATATTAAGAGACGTAGATTCTGATAATAATAGACGTTATGCATCAGCTAATTTAATAGCATCAACAAGATTTATAGATACTCCAACAGACGCTTTGATAATCAGATCTGCTCAAATTGTAGATTCTGCATTACCTGACACAGATCAAAATAGAGAATTTTTACAGTGGAGAGATGTTAGTTTTATGTCTGAATTTAATCCTACTGCTGTGACAGGAACTCCTAAATATTACAGCTGGTGGGACAAAGATAGAATTATTGTGGCACCTACTCCAGATCAAACTTACACAATTCAGTTAAATTATATCTTGAAAGATCCTGGATTATCGAGTACAAATACAACAACATATATAAGTCAGAATTTTCCCAACGGGCTTTTATATGCATGCCTTGTCGAGGCTTACGGTTTTTTAAAAGGGCCACAAGACCTCTTGCAATTATACGAACAAAAGTATAAACAAGTGGTAGAAGGCTTCTCTATTGAACAAATGGGAAGAAGAAGACGAGACGAATATCAAAGTGGTGTTCCTCGTATAGGTAAATAGGAGAATAAATTATGGCTATAACACAAGCAATTGCAAACAACTTTAAAAAATTATTACTAGAAGGTGATTCAAACTTTTCACAAACTAGTGGTGATAAATATAAGTTAGCTCTTTATACTTCTTCAGCTACTCTTAACTCAGCAACAACTTCTATTAACTGCACCAACTAATGAAGTTACATCAGCGAACTATTCAGCTGGTGGTGGTGCACTTGTTAACACCCAACTTCTTTAACAGCTGGTGTTGCAAGAGCAGATTTTGCTGACCTGTCATTTCAAAACGTTACGTTGACAGCAAGAGGAGCTTTAATTTACAACACATCATCTGCAACTACTAACTCTGCAGTTTGTGTTTTAGATTTTGGAGCAGATAAAACAGCTACTTCAGGTACGTTTACAGTTCAGTTTCCAGCACCAACATCAACAGCAGCGATTTTAAGAATCTCTGGTTAAATAGGAGGTAAACTCCTATGGCATCAGGAACTTGGAACACTGGCTCTTGGAGTCAAAATCAATGGGGTGATAATGCAAACCCAACTATTACAGTTACAGGTTTTGCACTTACAAATAATTTAGGAACGCCCACAGAAGTTACAGGTCAAATTAATGCAGGATGGGGACGATTCACCTGGGGAGAACAAGCTTGGGGAATTGTTGGAACTCTTATTCCTACAGGAATTTCTACAACATTTAATTTAGGAAGTGTTACTACATCAGCAGATGCTAACACAGGTCCATCTACAAATAACAATCAATTATTATCCGCAGGTTTAGGAAGTGTAACAGCTACTGGTTTAGCGGAAGTTACACCAACAGGATTTGCACTTACAAATAATTTAGGAACAGTCGATGCTAGTCCTGATGCGATGCCTACAAGTGTTGCGGCTACTATGGGACTTGGTACAGTAGAAGCATTTAACAATCAAGGTTGGGGTAGACTTGGTTGGTCAATAAACGATTGGGGTGATGCTGGTAGTTCTGTTCAAGCAGATGTTTCTGGAATTGCAATGACTGCAGCTTTAGGATCTCCAACAGAAATTACTGGTGATGCAACTATTGTTGCAAATACTTTAAACGTAGCTCAATTAACTTTAGGTGTTGTTGATCCTGCACCTGATGCAGCAGTAACTGGAAACTTTATGATAGGTGCTTTAGGTACTTTAGGTTTCAAGGAGATGTTTCTCCAAGTGTAACAGGTATAGCAATGTCTGCTGCTTTAGGTAATGAGACAATAGACTTAAATCAACAAGTAAATGTTACTGGAAATCCTTTATTAGCAAGGGTTGCTTCAGTATCTGCATTTACAGATGTTACTGCAACTTTCAATGGTTTTGGATTGACTATGAACATAAATAGTGCTAATGCTCTTATCTGGAACGAAGTAAATACCGGTTCCGCTCCAATAGATCCTCCAGGCTGGAGAGAAGTCGTTGCATAAAGAGTTTGACACTAACTCTTTATTTTTATAAAATAAACGATATAAGGAATTTAATATGGCGAATTCAACATCAGCAAATTTAAAACTTACCGTACAAGCAACTGGGGAAAACTCAGGAACTTGGGGACAAATTACAAATACTAACCTTTTAATTCTAGAACAAGCAATTGGTGGTTTCACTACTTTTAATATAACTAATGCTGCTAGATCTTTAACTTTTACTAATGGTGCTTTATCAAATGGTAAAAACGAAGTTATAAAATTAACAGGTACTTTAGCTTCTAACTTAACAGTTAGTATTCCAGACTCAGTTGAAAAAAACTTATTTAGTTGAAGATGCATGTAATCATGCAGGTTTCACTTTAACTTTTAAAACTGCATCTGGAACAGGTGTTTTTATGTGAAGGAAATAATTACACATTATATTCTGATGGAACTAATGTTGTAAAACTTCATGAACAAAGAAATTGGAGAGCAGTATCAGCAGCAGAAACAGTTCAAGCTGGTGCTAAACTTTTAGTAAATACAAATGGTGGAGCAGTTACAGTAACGCTTCCAGCCTCACCTGCTACAGGAGATGAAGTACATTTTGTAGATCAAGGTTATGATTTCAATACTAACGCATTGACTGTTGGTAGAAATTCTTCTAATATAGCTAATGCAGCATCTGATCTTGTAGTTAATACTCAAGGTGCAGCTTTTTCATTAGTTTTTTCTGGAGATGCTACAACAGGATGGACTTACACGGAGAAATAATATGTCAAATTACGAAGCAACAAAATACGATTTTTCAGGAGCAAACCTTACAGGTATCGAAGGAATTCCTACAGCAACTATTGTGCCGTGGTCTGCTTCATCTGTACCAACAGGATTTTTAGAGTGTAATGGTGCACTAGTTTCAAGATCAACTTACGCTGCATTATTTGCAATCGTAGGCACAACTTATGGAGCTGGAGATGGCTCATCTACTTTTAAATTACCTGACTTGCAAGATAACATTGCAATGGGTAAATCTGGAACAAAAGCTTTAGCTTCAACAGGTGGAGCAAATACTGTATCTGCAACTGGAAACGTTGGAGGTTCAACAGCTAATGCAACTTTAACAGAAGCACAACTTGCTTCACACAGTCACTCATGGGGTCCTTTAAGAGGTACACATAATCCTAATGGAGCACCAAGAAGAGCTTTTTTAGGCCCGACACAACCATCAACAACTTATACTAATGATGATTCTGTTACTACTAACAATTCAGGTACAGGGACAGGGCACTCTCATAATATGAGTGCAACATTTACAGGTACAGCAAGTTCTGTTGTTCAACCTTATTTAACAATTATTTATATTATTAAGACATAGGAGAAATTATGGCAACAAACGCAGCATGGACAGTAGTATTTGAAGACAAGCTTGTTATTAAACAAAACGGTGATGGAGCTGGAAATGGATATAAAATTGTTGATAATGATTTTTGGGGATTAGCTAAGTGGTCAAACATTTGGGCTATTCAATACGGAACAGGTAATCCTAGTGATACTGTAGAATATAGAGATCAAACTCCTCACTCTACTTGGGAAGATGCAAACTTAGGTGATTTTCAAGATTTTATTACTAGATGGGATAGCGCTCATTTAACAAAATTACAATCTGATTGGGACAATGATAATATTGAAGATGAATCTGAAGCTGATAAAATTGCTAGATTAGGTGCAAGACCTACATCTTACACATCTTAATTATCTACACATCATCCAAGACGTTAAAATATACTTTTTATCTGCTAAAGGTGGATTACCTCTATGAACATAAGGAAAACCAGCAGGCCATATAACTATCCTACCTTTTTTAGGTTTTACTCTTTTTGAAAAATGTAAGAACTCTGTTTCTCCGCCTTCTTTTACATCGTTTAAATAAACAGTAAAAGCAAGAGCTCTTGGTTCACATTCAAACCCTTTACTGTGTTCTAAGTGCCATCGATGATATCCTTGTGTAGGAAGTGTTTTTTGAATTTTTATTTGTGTGTATAAAAGTTCGTCTTGTCCATATGCTTCTAAGAATCCAATATTATCTATATATTGTCGTTTAGCTATATCAAAGTTAGCAATTAATGTTTTTAAATCTTCCCACCACAAATTTAAATTAGCTCCCGCTGCAAAAAATTGTTGATCTTGTTTTTGTAACACAGATGCGTTTTCAAACTCTTTTCTATTAAGTGTATTGTTAAATTTATCTTGATCTTCAAATATTTTTATAGCTCTATTACATTCTTCGTCCGTAATATAGCCGTCATACACACCAATAAAGTTAGTGATATTTACTGTTTTTTCCATTATAATCTGTCTTTCATTCTTTATAAAACTGATATATAACGTACTATATGCTACAAAAATTAAATTTCAAGCCTGGTTTTAACAAACAAGACACAGAATCTGGTGCTGAGGGGCAATGGACAGATGGTGATTTTGTTAGATTTAGATATGGACTACCTGAAAAGATAGGTGGTTGGAATCAATTAACCACTGGGTCTTTAACTTTACCAGGTGCAGCTAGAAGACAACACGCTTTTACTTCTTTTGCAGGTGAAAAATACACAGCTATTGGAACGTCTCAAGGTTTGTTTTTATATTATGGTAATGATTTTTTTGATATTACTCCCTTAGATACAGCGATTACAGGATGTACATTAACAACAGTTAATGGTTCAAATACTGTAACTGTAAATAAAGGATCTCATGGTTTAGCTAAAGGAAGATATGTAACATTATCTGCTGTAACTGTTACAGGTGCTTCAGATTACACACCAACAGAATTACAACAAGTTTATGAAATACTAACTGTCCCTGATGTAGACAAATTTACAATACAAGCTTCTAGAAATGAAGGAGGAACAGGTATGACTGCAGCCGGTGCTGCAACTGTTAATCCTTATGTTGTAGTAGGTCCTACTTTTCAAACCGCAGGTTATGGTTGGGGTACTTCTTTGGGGATCTTCTACATGGGGAACTGAAAGTGCAACTAGTAATGTGGTTCTGGATCCAGGAAACTGGAGTCTTGATAACTTTGGAGAAGTTTTAGTTGCAACTATATTTAATGGTAAAACTTTTACTTGGAATGCTGGAGCATCAAGTCCTAGAGGTATAAGAGCTTCACAGTCAACAACTAATTTTAACACTACAAACAATCCAACAGCTACAAGAATTTCTATTGTATCAGATAGAGATAGACATTTATTTCATTTGGAACAGAAACAACTATAGGTGATCCTTCAACACAAGACCCTATGTTTGTAAGATTTTCAAATCAAGAAGATTTAAATACATATGCACCTACAGCAACTAACACAGCAGGTACTTTTAGATTAGATACTGGTAATGAAATTAGAGCAGTATACAAGGTAAAGATTATATTTTTGTAGCAACTGATCTTGCAGCTTATGTAATTCAATTTGTTGGTCCACCATTTACTTTTTCTGTTAGACAAGTTGGTACTAACTGTGGATGTATTGGTCAACACGCTATGTCTTATGCAAATGGTGCTGTATGGTGGATGTCAGGAGAAGGTGGTTTTTGTTTTGATGGTACAGTTAAATCATTACCATGTTTAGTTGAAGATTTTGTATTTACACAAATGGAAATAATTTAGGTATAAACTATGATGCAAGAATAATTTATGCAGAACACAATACTCTTTATGGTGAAGTAAATTGGTTTTATCCAAAATCTGGATCAAACAAATTGATAGATGTGTTACCTATAACTACGGAGAAAATGTTTGGACAACTTCATCATTAGCTAGAACTTCTTATGTTGATACTGGAATTTTTGATGTGCCTTATGCAACAGAATATAACTCTACATCTTTACCTGTATTTCCAGATATTTTAGGTATTACAAATATATATGGAGCAACTACATACTATGCTCATGAAGTTGGAACAGATCAAGTCAATAGCTCAGGTACAACTTCTATTAATGCATTTATTGAATCTGGAGATTTCGATATTACACAAGTCAGAACTAAACAAGGTCAAGCAACAGGTATGGTTGACTATAGAGGAGATGGAGAGTTTTTTATGTCTGTAAAAAGATTCATACCTGACTTTAAAGTTCTTACAGGTAATTCAAAAATTACATTACTATTAAATGACTATCCAAATAATACTGCATCTAGCTCACCTTTAGGTCCATTTACAATTACAGTTCTACTGATAAGATAGACACTAGAGCAAGAGGAAGATTGGTATCTATTAAAATAGAAAATGATAGCACAGGTGAGACTTGGAGATATGGAACTTTAAGATTCGATGCTCAACCAGATGGAAGAAGATAATGGCAAAAGTAGTAGTTAGTATACCAGAACCAAAACAAGAGTATGATGTATCTAATCAAAGACAAATTTTAGAAGCTCTTGACACTTTAAAAAATCAACTTAACTTTTCTTTTCAACAAGATATAAGAAATGAAGAAGATCAAAAGGAGTGGTTTTTAGGTGGCTAATTTTTATAAAAGTACAACATTTAATTTAACAACAGCTAATTTAACAACAGCTTTAACTATCACTACATCTGCTATTGCAATTGTTAGATCAGTTCAAGCAAGCCATGCAACAGCCAGTAATGTTGATGTAGATTTATATTTAAAAAAATCAGGTGGGTCTGATGTTGAAATAGCACATGCAACATTGAATAAGTCTACTGATAATCTAGCTAAAAATGTTATTAACTTAGAAGGCGGAGATATATTAAAATTACAAGCAAGTTCAGCAAACGAGATCACTGGACAAATTAGTTATCTTTTGATAGATAGATCACAAGAAAATGGATAAAGATAAATTAGAACATACTCACGATAACGGTATTACTCATTCTCATGAAGGCGGAGATGTTTCACATACATGATATACCAAAAATAGATTGTGTAACTACAACAACATACAGAAATACTAAGACTGGAGAAGTGTCTAAAGAGAAAGTAGAAGGACCTGATATTGTACAAGATGTTACAGTTCAAATTACTAACAAAGGTCTTGAAGTATTTCAGAAAGTAATGAATCAAAAATGATAAACCTAATACGTAACGTTTAAATAAAACAGATCTTTTAGTCTACATACAGGTTTAGTTTCAACTAATATGTGGTCATTAAATAGTAAATAGTACAGAAAATGGAGTAGGAGGTATTTTTCCTGGAGTTGTATTTTTGATGATGATCAAACAGTATAATGATCCTTATTGGATAGGATATTTTAATTGTTTATTTGATAGAATAAATTCAGAGTTACAAAACAACATAATTTTAGATTCAAAGAAAATGAAAGAATAGCTTGAATGCTCAAAATGATAATATTTACAGAATTTCATCAAGACAGTAATGACACTAGTTATAGTATTGTAGGATTTCTCACACCGCAATGGGCTGAAGATTGGGAGAGAATTCAATATAGAAGGAGAAGTTATTAAATATAATCCAGGTGATTTTATATTATTTAATTCTAACCAACTACATTCATCACAACCAATAAAAATACCATATTGAGAACGTCAGTTAGTTATGTCATTCGTAAATAATAATCCTAGAGGCGGGACAGAAGTTACAATTTGAATATTTAAGAAAGCATGTAGAGCCTAGCTTACTTAATCAAGTAGAAATTTGTACATCAGTTCCAGGTAAAGTACCATTACATCCAACTAAGCTAAATATTCTTTTGGCAAAAAAATTCTTGGGATCAACCTAATTTACAACCCTGGTTCAGTGATAAATCAAATCATGATAAATATGATTGGTATATATTTAATTCTAATTGGAACTTTGAACAGTTTACAAAAAGATTTGATTTACCTAGAGAGAAATGTGTAGTCATTAAAAATGGTATTGAAGAAGTACAACCGGTTATAACACAATATAAAAAAGGTGATCCTATAAAAATAATACATCACTGTACACCTTGGAGAGGTTTATCTGTATTGTTAGGTGCAATGCAATTAGTTAAGAATCCATTAATTAGTTTAGATGTTTATTCTTCTTGTGAAGTATATGGAAAAGATTTCGCTGAAGCTAATGACAAATCATATGAGCCTTTATATGAACAAGCAAGACAATTACCTAATGTAAATTATATTGGTTACAAACCAAATGAATACATAAAAGAAAATTTAAAAGATTATAGAATGTTTGTATACCCAAGTATTTGGGAAGAGACATCTTGTATTTCGTTACTTGAAGCAATGTCAGCTGGTCTATATTGTATTACAACTAATTATGGTGCTATATATGAAACAGGTGCAGAGTTTCCAATGTATGTACCTTATTCAAATGACTACAAAAGTTTAGCTAGAAAGTTTGCGGCAGCTATAGAAGCTTCTGCAGATATACTCCATGATTCAGGCATCCAGGATCATTTAAACATGCAACAAAATTATGTAAATAGATTTTATGATTGGGGAGCAAAAGGACAAGCATGGACAAGATTTTTGAGAGGAGCACTAAATGCAAAATAATGAACCAATATGGTTTTCTGAAAAAAAGAAAACAAATGCTAACGAAGATACTTATCAAACTGAAAAAATAGAACAGGTAAACTCAAATGTTAAAACTATTAATGTAGGTAATATTTTAGATAAACCAAATGCAAAGATAATGGTTTGTACTCCTTGTCATAGTGAAGTGTCTATGCATTACACTCAAGCTGTTTAAAGTTTCAATTAGACTGTATGCAACAAGGTATACTAGTTAGTTTTACATTACTTAAATCATCATTAGTTACACAAGGTAGAAACTTATGTGTAGCAGAATTTTTAAATCATAAAGATCATTACGACTATTTATTATTTATAGACTCAGATATAGATTTTAATTCTAACTACTATATATAAAATGATAGGTGCAGATAAAGATGTTATTTCTTGTCCATATCCAATGAAAACATTTGATACAGATAAATGGAGAAAGATTAAAGAAACCAATATGTTAATACACTGATGATGTATAAAAGCAGGTCATGTATTTCCAATTAAATGGATAACTCAAAATGAAATGACTATGGAAAATGGAGTTATAAAAGTAACTCATGCTCCTACAGGATGTATGTTAATTAAAAGACAGATTGTTATTGAAATATGATTAAACATCATCCAATTAGAGATATATCAACCTACAGTTATTAATGGTAAAGAAGTTAAAAAAGAAAACTTTTATAATTTATTTGATACATTACATGATGTAGAAACTAAAAGATATTTTGGTGAAGATTTTGGTTTTTGTCAAAGATGGACAGATATGGGTGGAGAAGTATATATCTATGCTATGGATAATATAACTCACGTTGGAGATCATCAATACTGTGGTCGATTTTTGATCTATTAGAAAACGCAAAACCTGTTGACGATAGCGAAAAAATCAAATAAAGTATTATATTTACAGGATTCTACGCCTGCTCAACAGTATAAATATATTTAAATTATGGCGATATCACGAGGACTACAACCCAGACAATTA
>UEXL01000233.1_pt1 | contig 27648 bp, 27 predicted proteins | sample 1796671 | NCBI WGS metagenome assembly UEXL01 (sample SAMEA4772471, study PRJEB27181) | metagenome | reverse complement strand
CTACGAAATAAATCGCTGGATTGCCGAGAGCAAAAAGACGACCAGATTTTGATTTACCCCTGTACTAATTCTGATATGGAGTTAGTGTTGGTGGCTCTGTATGCACAGAGGAGTCACCACTTAACCCAGTTTCTCTTTATGGGCAAACTAAGGTGGACGCTGAAAAGTGTATCAGAAAACAGAGGGTGCTGTACGCTACGACTGGCAACTGTTTTTGGACCATCAAGTCGCAAGGACTGACTTACTTGTAAACAACTTTGTTCTAGTTCTAAAAGAAAAGATTCTTGTCTTATATGAGTGTGAATTTATGAGAAATTATGTTCATATCTGGGATATCTGTAGGGTTTTGAGTTTGTTATTGACAACTGAATGTATGCAAGAATGAAACCTTTAATGTTGGCAACGATTCAATTAACATGAACAAACTACAGTTAGCACAGAAGATTCAAGAACATATACCAGTCGAGATTATTCAAGCAGAGTTTAATAGTGATCTGATAAGCGTGACTATATTGTAAGTAGCCAAAAAATATATGACCTTGGGTTTCAATGCAAGTATGATCTAGACGATGGAATCAAGCAATTGCTGACAATGTATAAACTTATTGACGAGCCTTGGTATGCAAACTACTAAAGTTGTATGGACAAACGGGTGTTTGACGTTCTTCATCGCGGACACATAGAACTATTCAAATATGCCAAGTCTCTTGGAGATTATTTGGTAGTTGGTGTTGATACTGACGAAAGAGTCAAAGCCTCAAAGGACCTTCCCGCCCTTTTAATATTATAGAGGACAGGTTGCAATGCTTGAGTCAATCAAGTATATTGATGAAATATTTGTATTTGATACCAATAGCGAGCTAGATACCCAAGTCCTCTCAAGCGATGCAGAAATCATAGTCGTAGGCTCAGACTACAAAAATAAAAAAGTAATTGGTTCTAGACATAGTACAAAAATAGTATTTTGATAGAATAAAGGGTACTCAACAACTAAAATTTTAACAGGATTGCAATGACTTATGTTTTTGATATAGATAGTACCATATGTTCTAAAACAGATGGAGATTATACACAAGCACAACCTATGAACGACAGGATACAGAAGATAAATTGTCTATACAACGATGGGCATAAAATTATCTTTCTAACTGCAAGAGGTATGGGGCGCTCAAACAATTCTGTTAATTCTGCGTATGAGTCCTTTTATGATTTAACACACTCCCAGCTAATAGAATGGGGGGTCAAATTTCATCAACTATTTCTTGGCAAACCTGCTGGTGACTATTACATTGATGACAAAGGGGTGAGTGATGAAGACTTCTTCAACACAAGAGATTAAATTTGTCCCCAAAGGCTGGGGTTTTGAAAAGTGGATTGTCAATAACGAAGAATATTGTGGCAGCTTTTTATATTTTGTGAAAGGCAAAAATGTTCATGGCATTATCACAAACTAAAAGATGAAGTCTTTTATATCCAATCAGGAAAATTAAAAGTTTTTTATTCCGACAATGACGAGATTTACAAAAATGGCGCTATGGTTGCCAACTCAGTGGTTTTAGGACCCGGCGACAATTTTCACGTTTATCGTGGTTTGAGACATCAAATGTTAGCCATAGAAGATACAGAATTGTTTGAATTTTCAACACAGCATTTTGATAGCGATAGCTATAGAATTCAAAAGGGCGACTAATGAAACTGGTTGTGATTACCGGATGTTTGGGGCTTATTGGTTCCCACCTCACTCAACAATGTTTAGATAGAGGGTGGCAGGTTTATGGCATTGACAAAGTCACATATGCAGCAAATAAGAATCTAATACAGCGTTTTTCTGAATACGAAAATTTTACTTTTCTAAAGAAAGATATAACAAAATTAAAATACTTGCCCGACTGTGATTATGTTATCAATGTCGCCGCCGAGTCTCACGTTGGCAACAGCATTGTGGATTCCAAAGACTTCATTCACAGCAACGTAACGGGCGTTAAGAACTTACTAGATTTGATTAGAAAGAAGCAAAAAAATGTCGATGATCTGCCCGTGTTTTTACATTTCAGCACCGACGAGGTATATGGCGATATTACTGAAGGCAGCCACACAGAATTGGATATTCTTAATCCTTCCAATCCTTATTCTGCTTCAAAAGCTTGTTCTGATATGCTAATTCTTGCTTGGTCAAGGACATATAAAATGAAGTATGTTGTAGTTAGACCAACAAATAATTACGGTGTTGGGCAATATCCAGAGAAGTTGATTCCAATTTCTGTAAAAATGCTCCAAAGAGGAAAGAAAATAAAGCTACACGACGAGGGAGAGCCATCAAGAAATTGGTTACATGCAGATGACACTGCTTCAGCAGTTATTGCGATTATTGAATCAGGCAACACTAACGAGATTTATAATATTGCAGGCGGATTTGAACAAAAGAATAAACAAACTGTCAATAAGATAGTACAATGTTATTTCAAGGACAAAAGAGACTTTAAAGATTATGTTGATCTCGGATTCAAAAGAAAAGGACAAGATGTTAGATACAGCCTCGATGATTCAAAGTTGCGCGCTCTTGGCTGGGAGCCTAAAAAGAACTTTGATGATGAATTACAGAATATAGTTGAATTCTATAAAAACAATTTTAAATGGTAACACCAGTTTGTTTAAATTAAAAATCAAGAATTTAAAACGTTAGTTACAAATTTAAAAATTTGAAAAAGAAATAGAGCGAATAGAAGCAAAATTGAAAATGAAGGTATAGAAGAGCTGTATAGTTGTAATAGCGACATACTTGAGATGCTAGAAACATATTTATTTCTATGAGAATTTTACATTAAAATTTTAAAGGAGAAAAATGAGTAACGGAACTTTCAAACTATCAAATCAGGCAGTAGGTGCCCTAATGATGGCTCTTCAAGAGTCACTACTAAACCAGTTGGACATTGTTCCAATCATTAAGGGATTTGAACTGCAAACAGGAGACGAGGGACTAGTAGTGACAAATCCGCCCACTGTTCGTGTGTCGAACAACCAAGTGGTCACAGAAGAAGATTTGACTACAATGGCTGGCGAGTAGTTGCCGCGTTATCGCTACAAGTGTGAGGGCTGCGAACAAGAGTTCGTAGCCCTCCATTCGTTCTCGGATGTTAGAGAGTCTTGCGACCTCTGTGGGCACGAGAGCGTCACAAAAATGTTAGGTAAGCCGATAGTCCTTAACAAAAAACTAACAAATTCTAAGGACACTGGCGGGCTTACAAACGAATATATTGAAGCCAATCGTGAGCTTCTAAAAGAAATGAAGGAGGAAGTAAGCAATGGACTTTATGAGCAGACTTGAGATGATACTATCACTTATTCTATTGGTGTCTCTCGGTATCAACGCAATGCTATTTGTGTATTCTCGCAATGTAGCACAAAAGCTCGTCTTAATCTCATCAGAGATAGATGACCTACGCGAAGCGGCAGCTAACTTCGCCACCCATGTGAAGGCGGTCTATGAACTTGAAGCGTTCTATGGCGACCAAACACTACAATCCCTAATGGATCACGCTCGCTCATTCCGAGAATACATGGATGAGTTTGATTTTATTTACATACCAGACGAAGAGGAACAAAATGCCGAGACGCAGCAAATCGAAGAAGTCTAATTACTACTTTACCAAAGACCACGAGAAGGCAATCATAGACTATTGTTTAACTGATTGTAATAGAGAAGACTCAAATCTATGTTAAAATGCTACAACCAGCGTTTAGCGAAATGGTTGATAAGATTGTGTTTACCTACAAGTTCACAACCCTACCAAACATAGATGTTCTCCGCGAGGAGTGTAAGGTTTGGCTTATGACTATCCTTGATAAGTTCCAGCCAGACAAGGGACACAAGGCGTTCTCTTACTTCTCGGTTATTACGAAGAACTGGTTTATCCACAAGGTCAAGAAACAAAAGCGCAAGAACCAACGCGAAGTGGATTACGATGCTGCCCCCAAGAGATACGAACAAGAGTATCTTGCGACAGATCAAACCTGGGTCACCGACCAATTAGAGCGAGAGTTCTGGAAGTCTTTCTACGAAGACATGAAGACTTGGGAATTCAACGACATGCGAGAGAACGATGAACGAGTCTACAAGGCAATTATCGTTCTATTCGAGAGCAAAGACGACATAGAAATTTTTAACAAAAAAGCCGTTTATCTCTATTTAAGAGAGATCACTGGTCTCAACACCAAACAGGTTGTAAATTCTTTGAACAAGTTCAGAGAGCATTACAGAGACTTCAAAACAGATTGGGAAGACGGCAAGATATGAATGATGAATTTGACGATTTGATGGATGAGGCAATCCAGAACATAAGAAACGATCGCGACACTGCGAAAGAGTTTCTAAATGAACTTGCTAATCAGATCGCTCAAAACGCAGAAAACAACAGAGCCCTCTCCCCCGTAGCTGCTAAGCACATTGAAACGATGCAGCGCTCAAACGAGCAACTGGTGAAGGTTCTCACCCTTAAGCAAAAGGAGAGAACCAAGGATGTTGGCTTGTCCGAAGAAGATAAAGCCAATCTCTTTGATATGATTCAGGAGAAGCATAGTGGCTAAAAGACTTATCTTGATTTCTCTCTCTTTGATGAAGTTGGCGATGCGATGGATCTCTTCGGAAATCTTATTCGCAATTCTTTTGAGTATGACTCGTTCGCTGGGAAAGATGAATTCCCCGCAATCGTATTAACACCACCAGTCCCAATGGATATAAACCAGATTGCTGCATTTACTGCTGGTGTACAACGCCCAGGATTCAACCCGGGCATGGTGACCAGCGATAGTGACATAAGGAAAGCATTGGAAGCAGTAATTGATTTTTCAAAGATAAGATTCCCAAGTTCACGTTCAAAGCAAGAATAATTGGACCCAACTCGCCACACCAATTCTTACCAGATCCTTGTAATCAGCAAGTCTTGAGGATCTGAAACAACAGCAAAACGCTCAAGACATTTTTGATATGCACACGACCGTTATAGCGATAGGTGCTACAGAAAAACCAAACCTCGGCGATGTTGTTACAATAAAGCTTGAAGGTGGCTCCTTTTCTTACAACTTGCAAACAGCTACGTTCGTTAGACTTGTTTCTTCCGACAACCAGACTATCAAGAACCTTTTGGCTTCACAGAAAAACGAGTGCAAAGCTGGACTAAATAGCCTTTTTGCTGGTGGCTTTATAGGTACTTCGATGGGTTCAATTGCAACTGAGCCATACTCTGCCATTTACAAACCGAACGGCGGCAAGCCACTACCAGTTGAGAATGGAAAGCTTGAAGACATGGGTCTCGTTTTAGAGACTCCAAACACAGTCTATTTGAAAAACCCATTTACATGGACCCGGCAACGTCCGTTTCATACCCGAAGCTATAGAATCTTTTGAAAAGCTTGCCAGAGACTTTAAAAAGAATTTAAATACCCAATCCAGATTAATAGCTCTTATAGAAATTTTGAAGAACAAATACAAATGAAGATTAAAAGAAGGGCGGCGCAGCCACACCCGGAAAATCAAATCATGGCTGGGGTGTTGCTTTCGATGTTAATGGAACAAAAGTCGATCCAAATGAAGATGGGAAGACGACGAATAAAGAAAGGTTCAATTCAAAAGTCTACAAGTGGCTAGACAATGATGCAAAAGGTCGCTATGGCTGGATAAATCCGCCCGCACTGCGAGAAGGTAAACCCGGAGCAGAATCTTGGCACTGGGAAAATACACGACTTCGTAACAAATACATGACAAACAGAAAACCAGTGCCGCCATTCGTGGTGCCAGATGGAGAGGAGCCGCCGCCCGATGCCTAAATCAAAAAAAATAAAAATCTTTAATGATGCAAAGTTTAACAAAAGCAGGAAAAGAGTCTTCAAGGCAGCACAAAAGCTAAATGAATCTGTCTTAGGATTAGATGGTTCAAATCCAACAGCGCAGCCTCTAAATGGAAGTGGTGTGTTTGGTGGAGATACTTATGAGCCGAAAGTAGAATACAACTTCGCTCCAGGCGACAAAGTTATAGACAATGGTAACGCCTACATCACATTCGGTAAAGACCGACCTTCTGGAAAAGCATCTGGACTTGGCGGACAAGGCGCAACAGGCGCGAACGCAATCGACATAGTAGTGGGGCGCTCTCATCTGCCCAAGCCAGATGGAGCAATAGTTGACAACAGTTTTCATCAGACGCCGCGAGGGTTCTACATAAGCCAGCTTACCAACATCGACTTTAACTTTGGCATCGATCCAGGCAAATCTGGCTACATGGAAGGTCGCTCTGGGATTGGAATCAAAGCTGATGGTGTCCGCGTTATTGGTCGAGAAGGCGTTAAGATTGTTACAGGACGCGCTCAAAATGCTACAGGCTTTGGGATGAAAGGTGAACCCAACTCACTCGGCGGTAAGGTTTCCCAGCCAGCACCTTGATTGAGTTGATTGCTGGTAACAACACGGAGCCAACCTTTGAAGTTGGCGGATTGTTCAATGGCGCAGGAAGAATAGATAAAATACAGGGCGTTGCGATGGGACAAAATACCGTGGAGGCGCTAAAGGACTTGTCTGAGTTGATGACAAACATGCTGAGTTTGCTGAAGACTAAATCAAATTCACAGTTTACTTTAAATGCTGCCTATGCTTTGGCAGCCTCATTACCTGAGCCCCTGGCTGGACCAGCAGCCGCCGCGTATGCTGTCTACAACGGCTCTCACTTAAAAAGCAACTACAGCATGTACCAATTATTTATCGACAAAGCTGTCTGGGATGTCAACTATCTACAGCCTTATGGTAAGCGCTACATCGAGAGCAGAAACGTCAAGACAACCTAATTATTGGGATAGGAAAATCAATGGCTCAATCAAAATTTTTAAAGCACCAAGACAAAATGGTGACTTACTCATAGACAAGTGCGAGGTGGAACTACCGGGAACGGAAGAAAAGGTTTGCCTTGATTGTGTGCCGAAACCAAACGCCGTCTTGACGGACTGGCGAGGTTTGACGATAGACACTCCACGCCTAAATGAGCGAACTTGTAACTACGAAGTAGCTGTTACGACAAGTTTCAAAACCACAGGCGGCGAGAGCACTTCAAATCCAGAAGATGCGGGCACAGCCCTTGACGATAAATTTAAAGACTACAGAGACGAAGCCATCAATTCGCTGCTGGACAACTACAGCAAAGATGATGGGATCCATCATTTACCAAAATGAGAGAAGCGATTGTTTACGAAGATTGGGATCTAGAAGCGAGACCCAACTCAAGACTCAAACTTCTTTATTCTGTTCCATTCAGTGTGTTGGAAAACATAGAAGAAGCCGATGAAGATAACCAAGATGACGAAGAAAATGGACCCGTAAGTGTGTCCTTTGGCGTCAGAACTTGTCCAGATGAACATAAGGGTGAGAAAGGGTCTGAATCTCTACTCTCGTTATGCCAAAGTTTCACAGGTGCTCGATGACGAGACCCTGGTTTACGTTGACAACAGAAAGCCATTTAACCCAGGGATCTACGGTGATCTTGGATTCTCAAGAACTTCTCTTATGTCTCGTGTTGTCATAGAGTTAGACCAGTTCTTGGTTGCTCGTGGCTACAACCTCCCCAGCGTCGGTCGAGGAATCCTGAAGATAGGGTCGTCAAGCTGAAATTCAACTTTACAGCCGAGAGAAAATTAAAGAAACTTTCTGTCTTTACTGTTGGGTGTCGAGAGAAGCCTATCGTCTTCAAGGACGTAAGATCTCTGCTCTCAATAGAAAAGAGTCTTTCAAAGACAAGACGGCAATGGGCTATCTCGCAAACCTTCGCACGATGGACACAGGATTGACAGCCCGAGCCAGATCCCTTCATAAAGTTCTTAAAAGAAAACACCTATCCGCAAATCGACGTAATCAATTCTACAGTTTTGACTAAACACAGAAGCCCAACAGACTGCTGGATCCTGTGTTGCTGATGCCCTTGCTAATGAAGGCAAACAAATAGGTCAAGACATTCTTGACGAAGTTTTGAACATCGCCGATGTCCTCGCCTATCAGTTCCATAAGAACATCTGTAAGAGATCAGAAGAAGAGCGCCGAAAAGAAGCAGCAGCGATGGGTGAGAGTTTTGACCCAGACTTGCCGCTCAATGATTACCTGCCGATTGGTAAAAACAATCCACTCGCCATTATGGCGAAAAACCAAGCATTCAGGCAACTTGAGACAAATGATAATGTCTTTGTGAGAATGTGCGGAGAATACTTAGCTGGCAAAGAGCCAGATCTATCTATTGATGTTCGTGGTTTGTTCAACAGCACATTCGATCCGATGAAGATTTGCGGTCTTCTTGACTTTATGATAGAGGCTATTCAATGTCTATTCAAGGGTCTCACTCTAGAACAGGCACTAGCAAGAGCAATTCAAGCAGCCCTCAAGGCAATGTCGGTAGAGAACTTTGGTGTTCTGTTCGTAGGTCTACCGCCCGAGAAGCAAGCTGAACTAGATGCGCTCGTAAATCAAAAGCTAGAATCTGGCAATCTATTTGGAGAACAAACCAACGCAACGACTATCGGATGCGACAGCACCCTCCTCAACTCGACCCATGCAGCAGGACCCAGTGCTCCGCTATTTGGAAAGATAAACATAGTCAAGCCTTGGGAAGACGAAGACTACATCGACAGAGAAAGGGAGAGGATGGTCCCAGGTCCCTATGAGGGCAGACTCCATCAAGCAGGTTAGCTCAGCCCCCCGGCGGCTCTGTAATCCGTAGATCATTAGGTAAAGACTACGACAGCCCAGAAGCCCTATCAGGACCACAGACTCCATTCGCAGATGCTATCGGAGCAGTCCAGACAGAAGCAAAACAAAAGCTAAGCCCAGACCAGATAATGGAAGCCTACTTATTGGCTATTGTCGAGGTCTATTCCGATAATCTGCTTGAGTTGGTAGACTTTCTCAACAAGTTCCCCGGCGCAGAAATAATCTCCAAAGTCATCGCACTCTTTGATTGCCCCGCCCACCTCTCTTTACACCAAGCGTGATGGACTTCTTGAAGGACATTGAGCTTCCTTTCTGTAGAAACACAAACGACATAACACTCCCTATGCTAAACAATCCGTTTGGCATCCTAAATCGCGATGTCTTGAAGCTCTTGGCAGACGCCGCCAAGATAGCAATCCAGCGAGCGATTGTGTCTGTCTTGCTCAAACTTATGGTGAAAGTTTGTGAAATCATTGGTGACGCAATCTGTAAAGCCCTCGAAACAGCAGGCTCTATCGTCGCAGGACTGCCTGAAATCTTAACAGGCAGGAACACAGTCAAAGATGTTTTACGAGAGTCTATCTGCGGACCCAACGCCGATGAGGGTGCCCTAGATGACACAGTGGTGGACATGTATTCACTTCTTGCGGGCGCAGGACCTGAGATGGCTAACAGAGATCGAGTCTTAGCACTCAACGAGGCAATCGCCTCATCAGTCACAAGAAGAGAACTATTAGAAGCATCGATGGGTGAGCCATCCGATTCTTTCTTGACTCTCGTAGACAATCTGGTAGAATTTGAATTCCTGAATTCCGCTCCGCATTCGCAAACAGAAGCGACATCGGCAACTTCTTTAAGAACTTCGGCAACCTACTCCCAGCAGAGTTCCGAGATCAATCAGAACAGTTCTTGGATTCCATAGATGAAGATGACCAACTACCAGCAAACCCAAGCCTTTGTGCCTCACCAGAGCAAATAGAAGAGTTCTGTTCTTTGAGATCGCAGATTCTTGATGGAAGGGCATCACCAGAGCAAATTGCTCAACTATGCCGCCCCGGAGAGCAGTTCGGCGACATAGCAGACATCATCCAGCAAGGAATCCCCAACACACTCTTGGACGCATTGCCGCCGATTGTTTCAGATCCTGGCTGTAGTAATGGGCTGTTCCCTTATGAGACAGATGAGCAGAAGGCAATAACTGGACAGGCACTAGGCGCAGGACTAGACCAATTAAAGGTTGCCTTCTCCTACGACATGCTCGGCAATGGACCCGGCGAGAGAAACTGGGGTCTAATGAACATGGTCCTATCCGACACACTCGGCAGACCTTACACAGCCCACCAGCGAAAAGTCTTCAACGATCCAGGCAGGCAGCAGTATGTTGATTTTCACGTTGAAAATGATATTGATTTGGACGCCGCCGACGACGCTGCGGGCGAGGGAATTTTGGATAATTACGCCCTACTGGCGAGACAAAAAGGTGCTTATCCGGTCTACATTGCGGAGTGGATGATAGAAGAAAACAATGGTCAACTTACGACACCCCCATCTATCAACAACAACATTCAGAGTAATCAAAGAACAATCAAGTCGTTTGAGGATCTGAGGATAAAGAAGCGCTCAACCCCACTTGAACTGCCTGATTACGGCTACAGAGTAAATTACGAAGTAGACTATGAGCGAGAGCAGGTCACTTTTGTTGAGAAGCAAAGAAAAGCAGTTCCAGACATTAAAGTAGCCTTTGAGAGTAATGTAAGCGAAGATGATTCGTTTGGCTATGGGTTTGAAATAGGTCTCTACATCGCAGACCTGAACAACCAGAGAAACATTCCCGCAGACAACGCAAGACTAAAAGTAACAGAAAGTTTTATTACCAAAGGAGATGAAGAGACACAGATCGATCAGGTCACATTGGAGTTTTTAGCAAAAGACAACACGCTTGAGATAGTTTCTGGCGACACTCTGGATAATTACCCGAGATTCCTACAATCACTAGACACGATTGGCGCGACATCTCCACCCATAGTTTTGATGTCCGAGATGCTCGGTGTCTCCGAAGCAGCAGCGACATCCTACTGGAACACCACGACGAACGAGCTTTATGAAGGAATGCGTTCTACGATCATGAGCACAGAGAATAAGGCATTCAACTATGGTGCCGAGTTTGATGGCTTAACAGAGTCTGCCGCAGATTACCTCTATCCAGGCGAAGATGTTCTCTATTCAGAACGAGAGATCGACGACGGCGCGGGCGAGATGAGATTGATAAATAACAAGGATGCGATTCTTGGTCAGAGCAGAGATCAATTTGAAAATGGCGACAAAGCCAGAGTCATCTATCTTGATCCTGCGACCTACGGCGGCACCTATTTGAATCCTCCTGTTTACGTCCGCCCTACAAAAAAACACCGGGTGGCTTGGGCTCGTAGACACCGTGTTTCCAGAACTTAGTCCCTGTAAGCCGCAGAGAACAGAAGTCATAGACTTTAGCGAAATAGAATCAGAGATGATGAACTCTTATTCTGGATTGTCGGAAGATGAGAGGCTAGCGGGTGATCCCGATTGTGTAACAGAGGTTCCCTACAACAGAATCCTAAGCCGCACAGGTAAAGCCGGAATCAATCGGTAATCAGCGCCGCTTGTAGGATTCATTCGGTTCTACACTTCATTAAGTCAATCGCCACATTCTCAAAGTTTAAGCCAGACTTTGATAACAACTTCAGCGATCTTTACGCATCGTTCATAGTAGAAGAAATGGAAAAGGGCTTCAAAGACGCCCAACAAAATGAGTTCTTCGAGTTGTTTAACCCATTCAAGGATGAAGAGTTCTGGTATGCCTTCTTGGAACAATCAGTTCAGACTTACGGAAGGTTATTGGACGAAGGTGAGATTATCGACCCTCCCGAGGATGTTATCCAGGCTTTGATTAGACTTAACAACATTCAGGAGCGCTATAACTATCCAGATCGCAAGGATCTGAGAGAAGCAAAGAAAAACGATGAAGTAACAATCTTCAAGACACTCAAGAACTATCGCAATGAAGATGCCCTAGGCGTTGTTAAAGAAACAGAAGACATAGCCAAGATGGTCCTCAAAGAATTCGTCAAAAAAGAATTATCCCAGGTCGCAGACTCATTTGAGACTTCGATGAAAAGAAATGATTTTATTGATGATTCTTACGCTACCAACATCTATTACTACATTCTCCACGGCGCTAGCGACTTAACCGCCGGAAGTCAACTAAACCTACTTGGAGAACTAAAGGAGGGTGTCGCTGACTCAAGTGAAGTGCTACAAAGAAACTACACCAATGGCGATGAGATGGCGCTTGAAGACGGCACTCCCTACATTGGTTATTATCACGTAATGGGCGAAGGCGATAACCAGACCTTTATGACTGGTGAAGAACACTCCGATGAATCTGTAGATTTGACCTTGTTTGCAAACAACGTAATTGTAAAAGCAGGAAGCGAAGGAATAGGGGCTGTTGAAACAACAACACCCGCAGGCGTCCAGCCATTTGGAATTCGCGCTTATTTAAAGACACCATCGGGAGATGTGGATCCCTTTAACATCCCGTCATCAATAACCTCACAAGAGGGAAATGTTTCTGATGTTTATCCCGGCACCCTATCACTTGTTTACGCCGGGCAGAAAACTAGAGATGACGATGCTATTGCCCTGTCTGGAGAAGCAGCCGGTCGCCCGGTCGTAGGTCTCCAAGGTGAACTTGGGCTTCGCTATGGTCTTGAGTTCTACGCAAATGTCGGCGGCACAATGAGAACAGTTACGAAAGTAGAAGTAGATGTTCTTGATCTCCCCTTATCCAAATTACAGCCGCTGGAACCTAGCAGTAAAGAAATGCTTTGTCTAATCAATAATTTGTTAGATGATGATAAATTCAAGTTGTTTATGCGTTATTGTCTGCCTCCGTCCAAACTCTTATCAACAATCGCCATCTACAATGATTTGGCTTTCTTGCCGTCTATTGGTGAGAATGTTGTAGACGGAGCAAAAAAGAATAGCGGAGAGACCAAACCGGGTATGTTTGTTAGATCTAATGATAATGGCGAAACATTATCTATTATCCCTGGGACTCCCGGCTGGTATCCTAAGAAAGAACGCAGAGCCTTCACGCCATTTGTTTTGACCTGGGATGAATGGGATCAGACAACAATGAGGAGAACCAACTCGCAACTCAAGAAGATGTTCAAGGAATACTACAACTCCCGTGAGTTCGGCTCTACGGAAGAGGAAGATAACGGGATTGTTGCTACGAACCTGAAGACCTTGCGAGAGAAGTTTAGACTATCCCCCGGCAAAAGAATTCTTCCTTGGTGGAAACGACGTTATTTGAGAAGCAATCCTTTCAATGCAGATGAGGAATTATGTGAAAATAAAGACTAATAACTAAATAGTAATGGAATCTGGAGGAAATAGGTGGCTTCATACGCAGTTAGTTTACCGCTCACACAAGACACGGGCGATGGTTACACCATGATCAAGAGAATCAAGGCTCTTGTAAAACAAAACATGAAGATGCTTATCTTGACCAACCCTGGCGAAAGAGTAATGGAGCCGGATTATGGTGTGGGCATAAGACAATTTCTGTTTGAGAACTTTCAGTCTGATGTCTACGAGAGAATAGACAACAAAATAAGAGAACAGGTAGCTCGTTATATGCCCGCCGTCCAGATTAGAAAACTTCAGTTCGCCGGTTCTGATCCAGACACCAACACGTTGGGGCTTTATTTGGAGTATTCCATTCCACAAATCGCTACAAGCGATTTGCTAGAAATCACTATTTAGTGTGAGGACCATTTATGACAAACAAGAAGAAAGTAGCGATCAACTACACCAATCGTGATTATGAATCAATCAGAGACGATCTCACACAAATAGCAGAACGTTTCTATCCAGACACCTTTCAGGACTTTAGTGAAGGATCTTTCGGGGCGATGATGCTCGATGCGGTCGCCTATGTTGGTGACCAACTTTCTTTCTATCTCGACTACAACGTCAACGAGACTTTCCTAGACACTGCATACCAGTATGGAAACGTGGTGCGCCAAGGTCGCATTCTTGGCTACAAGAACACCGGCAGACCCTCTACCTATGGAAAAGTTGCCCTCTATGTCTTGGTCCCCGCGTCACCCACCGGTCTAGGACCGCTGACCTCCTACCTTCCCACTCTAAAGAGAGGCACCAGATTCACTTCGCAGAATGGCTTAAATTTTGTTCTTACAGAAAACATTGACTTCGCGGATCCCAAAAACCCGGTCGTTGTTGCGAGAACAGACACAACAACTGGAGCCCCAAGTTACTATGCCATTAAGTCCTATGGTGATGTAGTCTCTGGGTTCTTTGGCGTAGAGCAGGCAGTAGTCGGAGGCTTTGAGAGATTTAAGAGAATTAAATTATCAAACGCAAACATCTCAGAGATAGTCAGCGTCACAGACACAGACGGAAACGAATACTTTGAGGTTGATTATCTAGCCCAAGACATCGTCTACAAAGAACTAACCAACAAGAACTATAAGGCGGACAACGTGCCTTCTATTCTCAAGCCGCTGCTCGTGAGTAGAAAGTTTCAAGTAGTCCACGAGCCTGAAGGCGTCTATCTTCAGTTTGGTTCTGGCGAAGATGGTGCGTCCGACGTGGTTGCTGAACCACAGAACGTAGCTATGAACATCTTCGGCAAGAGTTATGTTACAGACACGGCTTTTGACCCAAGCAGACTAACAAATAATCGAAGCTTCGGAATTGTCCCTGCTAACACAACACTTACAATCGCATTCAGGCAGACGAACCCAACGAACTCAAACATCGCTGCTGGCGGATTAAATCAGGTTTCAAGCGTCTTGATGGATTTTGAAGACCTCTCAGCACTAGCCGCCAGCGAGGTTTCGTTTGTTCGCAATTCTGTTGAGGTTTCTAACGAGGAGCCAATCGTAGGTAATGTCTCGAACCCAACAACAGCAGAAGTCAAGCAGAGAATTTACGACACGTTCCCAACACAGAATCGTGCCGTCACACAGAAAGACTATGAGAACCTATCCTACCGGATGCCTCGCAAGTTTGGCTCAATCAAGCGTTGCTCTGTCCAGAAGGACCCAGATTCCCAGAAGAGAAACTTGAATGTTTACGTGATCTCGGAGAACACTCTCGGCAAGCTCACAACAACCAATAGCACAATCAAGAAGAATCTCAAGGTTTGGCTCAATAACTACAGAATGATTAACGACACGATAGACATCTTGGATCCATTCATTATCAACTTTGGAATCAACTTTGTAGTCAAGCCTGATAGTTCCGCCAACAAGTTTGATGTCCTTAACCGTTGCGTTGAGAGACTAGCAAACAAATACAGAGACCCAATGTTCATCGGCGAAAGGCTTTCAATCTCCGAGATCTTCTCGGAACTAAACAAAGTGAAGGGCGTCCTTGATGTTGCAAAGGTTCAGATTACAAACAAAAACTCTTCTGATTACTCCAGCGTAGTGTTCCCGGTTCAGGAAAACCTATCACCTGATGGTGACTACTTACTGACACCGCAGAACGCAATCCTAGAACTGAAGTTCCCACAAACAGACATAAAAGGTAAGCTAAGATAATGGCTATTAAACGTTACAAGGCAGATGCCGACAACACAATCGTAAACGCTTACGAGTCGAACTTGAGAACCAGGGCTACAGGGTCCAACATGGGTCAGGCTGACGTAAGTGAGGTTTTCTCGATCTATGGTCGTGAATCAACTTCATCTGCTGAACTCTCGCGCGTTCTTACAAAGTTCGACATCGCCTCTATCGAGTCCGATAGGACAGCAGGAGCAATCCCAGCTAAGGATAGTGTGAGCTTTTACCTACGTTTATTCAACGCAGAGACCTCCAAGACTGTTCCAAGAAACTTTACCCTAGTCGCACAAGCTATCTCAAAATCTTGGACAGAGGGAGACGGTCTAGACCTCGAAAACTACAAAGATTCCGGTGTCTCTAACTGGATTTCTGCGTCTTCTGGTGTTGCTTGGGACTCTGCCGGCGGCGATTATCACGCTTTACCTGCTTACTCACAGTCATTCTCGACAGGTCTTGAAGACTTGGAGATAGATGTCACAACTCTCGTTGAAGAATGGATCGATGACTCAAAGAACAACTACGGCATAGGCATTCGCCTGACTTCTTCCGAAGAGTCTGCTGAGACCTCCTACTACACCAAGCGCTTCTTTGCGAGAGGAACACAATATTTCTTCAAGAAGCCGGTAATTGAGGCGCGCTGGAACTCATCTTTACAGGATGATAGAGGCGATTTCTACATGTCTTCATCTCTCGCACCAGCAGCAGACAACCTTAACACACTTTATCTTTACAACTACATTCGTGGGAGACTAACAAACATCCCAGCAGTAGGAACAGGCGAGATTTATGTTGATCTTTATGAGACACTTGGCGGCGATGCCCTCACACAGACTATCGCCACCCCCGCTACAGGCGGCTATGTTTCGACAGGCATCTATTCTTGTTCGGTCTGTCTAACAGGAACTTACTCCAGCCTACGAGATGTTTGGCACACAGGCGGCGTTCAGTACTTTACTGGAACAATCTCCACACAGACGGTTGCTGCAACAGCAGTTTCGACCGGCAACAACCGCTACATCACGAAAATCAAAAATCTTAAAAACAAATACTTCTCTGAAGAGGAAGCACGCTTCAACGTTTATGTCCGAAGCAAAAACTGGTCCCCAACTATTTACACAGTAGCGTCAAGTGAAATAGAAAACACTATTATTCCTAGCGCATCATTCAGGGTTTACAGAGTCTTAGATGGTTACAATGCTATACCACACGGTACTGGATCGGATCTTCAAACAATACTCTCCTATGATGTTTCTGGAAACTATTTTAATCTTGATATGTCCTTACTCGAACCCGGTTACGAGTACGGCATCAAGCTTGCGTTTTACGATTCACAGCGTCAAAGCTGGCTTGAGCAAGACCAGAAATTCCTATTCAGAGTAGAAGATTATGAGTACTAGAGACCTATTCGAAAAATCAAGTAACTACGTTTCAGAAACAAATCAAAAAGATGCTTTCGCAGATGCGGAGTCGTCAAGAAACGTAAAGCAGATTGTCGAAAAACAAAACTCGTTTGAGCCACAGATCGACTACACCGATCCTCAAACATTCGCCAAATACGGTTCTGCCGAAATGTACTACAAGTCTGCGATTGATCGCATTCTTGACTTCTACCCCTATGATGGCTCTGACGCAGAATACAATGAGTTTTACAACAAATCTCTCGACATCGAGAAGTTCATCTTTAACACGACCTACCCAAGAACAAACGGGTTCGTGGACTTCAAGGGAACATCTCACATCAGCCTCAAGGGCGGACCACACACAATTGCCGCCTCCAACACCAAGGGGCTATTCAAAGATCCGCAGTCTTCACAGCGAGAGACCGCCAACATCTACGACGAAGACATTTACACAACCGAGGGTCTTCCGTCTGATTATGGTCAAGGAACAAGAGAATCAAACTTAAAGTGCGACTTTCAAGCCGGTGTCTCTGTTGAGTTCTGGCTAAGTTCATCAGCGATTGCGACAGACGACAAACAAGCTGTGTTTCAAGTTACAGGATCTGACGAATTAACGATCTTTCTCTCGGGCACAACAGGTTCACCATTCCATGTCCGCTTGACTGAAGGTGGTACACCAAACATCGTTGATGCGCAGATCGGCACAGCACCGACCACTTCTTCCATTCTCGGCTGGAACCACTACGCTCTTACATTTAAGAGCGCCAGCTCAGGCATAGCATCCAGACTCTACGTCAATGGTGCCCTTGACGCCCAGACAAATCTAGGTTCAACAGGCGCAGGCACATTTGAGCAGTCTGGTTCACTTGGTTATGTTGCTTCTGGATCCGCGACTGAGACCCTACTCAACGGGGCGATGGACGAGTTCCGCTTCTGGAAGGTCGAGAGAACAGCACAAGACATCGGCAGAAACTGGTTTGGACAGGTCAGAGGCGGCTCTAACACAGACATTTCTAACACGACACTTGGTGTCTATTACAAATTCAACGAAGGCATAACAGGCGTCACAGCCCAGGACAGCGTAGTCTTGGACTACTCTGGTCGCGTTTCAAACGGAACATTCACTGGCTACACCAGCACCACACGTAACACTGGTTCTGCTATCGTTCTCGCTGGCGCTGCTGCGAAAGAGTATCTCGACCCAATTATCTACGCCAACCACCCAGATGTCTCTGCTTTAAGAGCAGGTCTATTGGCGACTGGCTCTATCTACGATTCCAACAATGCCTCCATCGGCAGCATGATGCCGAGTTGGGTAATTGATGAACACGAGAGTGACGAAAATAACAACTTCAAGTTCTTGATGCACATCGTAGGCTCTTACTTCGATAAGATCCGTCTACAGATTGCCGCCCTCCCAGACTTCAAGACTCCGGTTTACACAAGCTCCTCTTTTAAGGCGCTCCCGTTTGCCGAGCATCTACCCGCCTCTTTGGGTCTCGAAACTCCACAAATTTTCGTTGATGCCGATGTTATAGAACGATTCTTAAACAGAAACGAAACTGAGAATTATGAGTTTGATCTAAACGACACAAAGAATCTCATTTACCTCAATCTCTACAACAACTTGACTTACCTATTCAAGTCAAAGGGAACCCACAAGGCAGTAAGGAACGTCCTGCGCGCCTTCAACATTGACGACAAGCTCGTAAGATTCAACACTTACGCAAACAACTTTGTTTATGATCTGGAGAACAACCTACAACAAACGACTGTTTATGATTCTGCTGTAAACTTCAACAACCCCAGCAACCTAGGTGCGGTTGTTTACTCTACAGCATCAGCCGATAGCACACAACTTGGCTACATCTCGTCCTCAAATGATAACAACCACGAGGATCGCTATGGCTTTACGCTCGAAACAGATGTTATTTTCCCCAAATTCATTCGTTCAATCGACACATTTGATAGAAACTTTATCACGTCTTCCTTGTTCGGCATCCACTCTGCGAGCGCAGACTCCGCAGACACCACAATCTTTGATCCGAGCATCTATGTTTTCGCCGAAAGAGAAGAGGCTTACAGCAAGAACATTCGCTTCCGCTTAAGTTCATCTCTCTTTCAACTACTCTCACAAGTAGCAACTTCTTAGGTGTCTACAACGACAATCAGTGGAATCTTTCTGTCCGCCTTCGTCCAGACACATTCGGATTAACCGGCTCTGTCGCTGGTGTAACTACCTCTAACTACATTCTTGAGTTTACTGGCTACAACCAGCTTCTCGGCGAGATTAGAGAATCATTCACAGTCACCGGGAGTGTAACCCCAAGTGATGCCCAAGACCTTCTTCATTCACCAAAGAGACTTTATGTTGGTGCCCAAAGAACAGACGTAACCGGCTCACTTATCAACAAGTCAGATGTTCTTGTCTCAGCGACTCGTTTCTGGAATAAGAATCTAGATGACTTGACTCTCAAGCAACACGCTTATGACTTTGAGAACTATGGAATCAAAGATTCCAACAAACACCTGTCTCCGCTTGATAGCGACAATGCTAAGACATTAAACTCTCACACTCTCGTTCTAAACTATGATTTCTCTGGAATCACCACATCTGATGCCTCCGGCGAGTTCTCTGTAACAGACATCAGTTCAGGTTCAGTCGAGAACAGAACAAAATTTGGAAAGCTTGGAGAGATCTCCAGCTACCTCTATCCAGCCCAGGGCAAGCATTTCGGGATCTCATCCACGAAAGCAGTAATCAAGAAAGAGTCAAACCTTCATCAGTTCATCGATCCTGAGAAAGTCATCAGCGACAATCTCGTTCAAGTTAGAACCGAAGATGATAAGTTATTTGACACCCTAGACACCATTCCAAATTATCACTACTTGCTTGAGAAGAGCATGTACGCAGCAATCTCAGAAGAGATGCTTAACTTCTTTGCCGGCGTTGTTGATTTTCATAACCTCATAGGCAACCCTGCCAACCAGTACCGAATGAATTACAAGGGTCTTGAGAAGCTAAGAGAAGTCTTTTTCCGCAGAGTCGCCGAGGTTTCAGAAGTAGAAAAATTTGTAGACTATTACAAATGGTTTGACGATTCAGTTTCACAAATCATCGGTCAATTAGTCCCCGCCTCTGCTGACTACACTCCAGACATTCTAAACACAATTGAATCTCATGTTTTAGAGCGCAACAAATACCAGTATCGTTTTCCACTTGCTGCTTTTGATTCTTCAACTGAAGGCGTCGCTTTTGGCGCAGAAGAAATGAGGTACAACTGGAATAAAAATCACGCTCCAGTCAGCGGATTAGAACGCGAAAATTCAAACTGGTGGAAAGAGCGCGCCGAACGCGAAGGGACCATTTCATCTGGCAATCCGAGTGTTGATTCTAATAGAGAACAAATAAAAAATGTGTCTGTTTCAAACAACAATAACACAGCAAATACAGATATTGGCGGTGGTACAGTCGATGCCCCAATTGGTAGAATGAAAAATAACGACCCCAGAAGATTCACAACCACAGGTCAGAAGTATTTTGCTTCCAACTTTAAATATCGCACACTATCCAAAGGTCAAGTCTTTGAGTCCAAGATCTCAAGAGAGATCAAAGGCGGCGTAAACTTCGAGCACAACAAAGACATACACTATACATATACTGCTTTACATCCCGCTGGTCCAATAAACACAGAAGATAATGTATATGTGCCGATGAATGTTTTACTTGGCATGGCTGATGATCTTGTGGCATTGGAAGATACTTCTGACGCACCCGAGAATCCATCAGCAAAAGTCAAGAGAAACATCCTAGTTCAGCACGGACGAGATTACGAAGATGGCGTCGGTTACAAGAATACAAAATCTTCTTTCTCTTTTCCTTTTAACATTATCTCCTCTTCGGTAACTACCGGATACAATAAATCGGTCGTTGATCTTGTTACAGCAAGTATAGAGATAACAAACCTTCACAATGATGTATATGGTCCTGATATGGAACGCCCGATGCAGGGGACCATTCACCAACTACGCAGTTGGTGGTCACCAGTCTCGACACATTAAACTAAATGATGGCGGCGATAACTACCTAAACCGCCCCGAGGCGTGGAAGATTCTTCTTGGCGCTGGTTGTAACGCCCTCACAGGTGCTATTGGTATGGTCGGGGCTGACTATCCTTGGCCAGAAGCAAATGATATCGGGGTAAACCCATATCCCCTAACTGGTGCCCAAAAAGCAACCTACTTCCGTGATGAGGTTGCCAAGCGTCCTGTAAACATTCGCAACATTCAGCACAGAACTGGTTCGACTATTCTCGGCAACTACGATCACAACTATCATGTTGTTAACACAGTTGGTGGCTATTCTAACCCGCGAGCATTCATAGACGAGCAGCCAACACTGCCCGCGATAGCAGAAGGCGCAGATGTCGTCAAGACAATTCTCGACATAGAGAGAGGACGCGGCGGACATTTCTCGTTTGTTGATGACTACAACGCTGGCTATCTAACAGGCTCAGGAGACTACAAGAACAAAACAGTAATAGTTAACAGATTCTCTGCCCCAGGCTCACGCGAATCCATGGCTCCAGCGTTCAAGGATTTCCGCGCTGGCGAATTGTCCGTCTATAACTCTATTCCTTACAGAAACATGACTACACGTCGCCCATTCCAGGGTGTCACATCTTCGATAGTCCCAGAGCCCACAGGAATGAGAAGTTACGACCACACAGGTCGCGACTTTGGTTTCACCAACTTGGCGGCACGACACTCCACTAGATTCTTCCGCGACTCTACACTTGTTGCCGATGTTGACTACTCTAATGTTCCAAGAAACTCTGTAGCTACCTCTTCTGGACCCGGCAACGCTGACGATGCATTCTCCGAGAAGCCATCATTCCACAAGGTTCATAGAAACAATATATTAAGACCCGAATTGCGAATTATCACATCTCCTATTTACTCTGGCAATACCCTAGGAAACAATAAGAAGGTTGAATATAATACGATTTCAACTGGCTCATCTATTATAAACAAAGACATAAATATGTCTCAAGAATTAATAGCAACAATGACTTCAAGCACGGATGTTGGGATTTCATTCTCTTCTTGGGTTCAGATCCTATCCAGTGGTGACTCCAACGGAACACAAAGAACCATCTATTCTCTTGGTGCGGTTGGTTCTACATCGCCATTCTTTGAGATTGGCTATGAGAAAGGCTCAACTTCAAACTTCTTTATCGAACTTCAGACTACGGACGCCGGCGGTACCAGAACCGCAAGATTCACAGCTTCTGTTAGCAACTCTTCGCTTTACAGCACTGGTCCTAACCACTTGGTTGTTGGGTTCTCTGGAGATAGTGGAAGCATTTCGACAAAAAATGATGCAAAGATTTACTTTAATGGCTCGTTGTTGACCACTGGCGTCGATGTTACACCAAAAGATCTTTATGACATAGATTTTAAGTCAAACTATAATTTCCGTGGAACATCGACCATTAGAGATGGGCGGGGAGTTTTGCTGTCGGCGGCAGAGCTTTAACTACAGGCAGCGCGGAAGATAGAGAATTTAGTGGCTCAATCGATCAACAGACAATATGGAAAAAACTTCTCTCCTCTGATGATGTATCAAGCCTTTACAACTCAGGCACACCCCGTGATATAACAGGTTCCAACCCATATATGGCATCTTCTAGTGTTCTTCTTTCCTGGCACCCCCTTGGAGAAGAGAGTGGCGACGTAATAAATGCTTCAAACCCAAGCGCTGGTTTTGCATCTGGTTCTAATAGTATCTTCCCATTGTTCAGCAGCGGTTCGCTCGATTCGGAATTGTTTGCGATCTCGACACTCAACAAGAATACACCGCTTGTCTTTTCAGAAACAGGTCTCGTTGGTGAAATACCAGTAGTGTCAGGCTTTACCGAAATAGAAACTACGATCTGCGAACAGGTCTACGACAACCTTAATCTACACCACCAAATCCCTCGTTCCGATCGTCAATACTCTTGGATTGGTGCTTCAATCACACACACACAGGCACTTGCGAGCCTCGCTACTCTGGCTTCATGCAGACTGATTCACCGCTCGCCCCTTACTACGAGATTACAGGCAACTACTACCCGTTCTTTGATTATGTGTCTGCGTCTTACTCTAAGAACGGCATCTTCCAAAACACTACAAGATTAAACATCTTTAACATAGATCCAGTTAACTCTCAAACCAACACCCTGGGTGCTTCTCCAATAACAGGAGCTTTGAGTGTTCCTTCATCTGGGCAAAAACTCCACACCCTTCTTATTCGTCGCGGCGATAACTACGGCTGGAACTGGCGTGCGCTCCACCAGAAAGATCACCCGATCTTAGATCGAGAGCATAAAGAGAATCTACTAACTGCTCTCAAGAATGAAGAAATAAAAGAATTCCGCCTACCCCCAATCTCCATGAAGGGCAGACCAGTCATGGTAAACATGGATGTCGGCGGCGAAAACGTCACCCTCAAGGCTACTCACAACAACGAGAAGATCTACTTTAACGAAAGAGAACTTAACGATCTCGTCTTCCAGACCGAAGACCCAACAATCACACCATTCGACCAGTTGATTGGCGTAGCACAAGACTACAACCTAAACTGGGTGCGCTACTCTGAGACCCTATTCCCCTCCACAAGAAACGAGTTCTCAAGCGGATCACGCGAGAGACTTGGCTATGATAACAAGTTCTGGAGAGATGCTCGCAGCGAACAACAACTTTGGGCAGCACATTTAATAACAGTTTTGACATAAGTGTGGCACAATCATCTTGGGTCTTAGATGCACCATCTGAGTTTCCTGCTGGTAGACCACTTTCCTATCTTTAATGAATCAAGTACGCTGGCGAATTGCAAACCTTACATGTTCAATGACTTCCTTCCGTCCGCTAATTTATCTCTATGCGCGGAGGTACTGGGCTTTATTCAAGAAAACAAGATCTAACATCTCCCAACTCAGTTGTCTCTAGAGCTGGTTTTGCACAGACTGGAAGCCTTACTGACACCTTTACTGATGTGATAAAAATTTGGTGGCGAAGCATTCTGGGAAGCTGGCACTAATGCTACAATCAATGTTAAATCTGGAAGCTCTTTCATAACTTCTTCGCACCCTTCTGAGCCGTGGTTTGATGAATATGGTGACTTCCGCGAACAATTGCAACTTGTCGCGAGAGACTACGCTATCATCCCAGAGTTCAGAATTTCAGAACACATTAACGATTACGTCAAAGGCGGAACTTTCAACAAGTCCAACTTTGACACCTTCGAGATCCCAGGCACCACGATTAGCAGTTCACAACAAAATTTCTACAAAGACTATTCTAACTCTGATTTCTTGCGAGAGTTCGCGAGCATAAAAGACAAGTCTGGACTAAACGCAAAAGAAATAATGCTGACCTGCAAGGCAGCGGTTCGATTCAATCCTTACAAAGGATTCTATCCTGCCCAGAGAACGTTGATTTGGTTAGCCAATTCTCAAGTTCATTTGCGGCTGGAATGTTTACCTCTGCTCTCGTAGATAGCGGCGTCACAGATACCGAGATAACAGGAGAACGGTCTTAACAAACTGGTTTCGCCCCCTTACGCAGCCACTATTCGCCCCAGGCATTCTCTACAACTCAATTAAGTCTGGAATTGCAGTTGATTATCCAGTCGTCAATAATAAGAAGAAAATTTCAACATTCAACTTTAGTGGATCTAACACTTCCGCTGAAAATTATATGTTAATTTCACAAACCTCTTCACTCGGAGTCGCAGATGATTATGATCCTAATAATTCATACTGGGATCTTCGTGTGCCATTTGAGGCGATGGTAGAGCCCGGCAAATACATCGACAAGGTTGAATTCTTAGACTCCGAGCCCCACCCATCGGCATCAATAAATGCTACGGCTTCTCTAGATGCTTCTGTCTCTGATGGGGTCTACGAGCTTATGGCTAAGAACTTCTTTGGACAGACAGGCGACTTCTTCTTGAAGAATTCTTCTTACACCAAGGTTGAGTCAGATCTAATTCAAGACGGACTCAAATTTAAGACCGGCGAAGTCTTCGCTGCGAGACTTAAGATTAGGAAGTCCCACAACGGCAAGATTTATAATGAAAAATCTGGCTCAGATGGAGCTAACAATTATTTCTCAACAAACGGAGCTTTGGCAACTCGCAGCACCGGTAGCAATGTTATCTCTTTGAGCGCCTCGTTCCCAATCCCACAGGATCCAGCCCACAATTCTAGTTTCCAAGAAACCTTCACAATGTATTCTCGCCCAACCGCATTCGGTCCAGCAGTCATCGGAAGAAACTCAGACTCTTCAGAGAATCACGCAGATGCGTTTAATTATGGAACACTCGATTCACTCGAAGGTTATAACTGGGCTTACACACCCCCTTATTACCATGGTGAGTCCTGGGTCGATTTTATCTTCCGTCCAGATTCTACTAAAACATACACCCTTGAGGACATCCTCACCGAAACCGAAACTATTTACTGGCGAGTAGATCCCGGCAGACCAGTTGGTGGCTCCGCAGATTCACAGCAAACCAATTCTAACCAATTCCAAAGAGCACTAATCGATTATGGCTTCGACAGCACCTCCGCAGTTGCCGGGCAACAAGCCACCTACGGCGGCTCAGTAGTAAACAAGAACGCAATGCAGCTTGATTCGTCCCTCAACCTCTTTGGTGTTGAGAGGGTTCCCAAGAAGCGTAAAGACAAGTTCGGTAACACAATCCTTGATGAGAACGAACTCGCCGGCAAGCGTTGGGTGATTCAGCCCAAGTGGGAAACACCGATGCTGAACTTTGCGAATGTAACAAGCGGCTCAGGCAACATTACTTATCCGACAAACTTCTCTGAGTCTGTTCCACGCGGAATGTGGCACCAGTTTGGCGAAATGCCGACAGATCCAAGCACAGGCGTGTTCTTGGAAATCGGAGACATTCCAAACGATTGGCTCAAATACCACTATGATGTCATCAATATGAGTTCATCTTACAACAACAACGACCCAGCAGGTTCAGGCTCCACAGCCTACCTTGATTATCAGTCATTAAGCGACCTATTCGGCTTCTCACGCTCTAAGAAAAAAGACAGCGCAAAAGTGCGCCTTGGAGAAATTGCCGACAAGAGAGAGGTCTATGAAGCCGTTGTTGCTATCCCCTACATCATCGAAGCAAATGAAGATTACTCTGGAGTGCAAAAGCAAGATGACATCAACCGCAAGAAGTTCGTAAGCATTCCACGCCAGCGCTTTGACGCTGCTTTGAAGAAGAGAAGGCTCCAAAGATGGTGACTCTCTTGAGACAGCAGGCGAGAGCATCCGTAAGATGGTCCAGAAGATGAAGCGCTATGTCCTCCGCCTCAGTTTGATTTCATCAACTTTGACGAGATTGACCCGGTCGTAATGTACTTCTTCGAGTTCAAATACGAATTCGACAAAGACGATCTCTCTTACATCTGGCAGAACCTTGCTCCGAGAGACTACAAGAAGATCACATTCCAAGAGGCTTCTGTCTCTCACGACCTAATGAACAATGAATTATTAGATGAGAGCAATCTAATGGACAACCCCAACCTACGTTGGATGGTGTTCAAGGTCAAGCAGAAAGCCACCAAGGACTACTACGATCTCATTCCGCCGCAAATCAAGGCTGCGAGACCCACAACCAACCTCGATAAGCCCGAGACAGATAAGGACGACGAGTACCTACAGTTCAACTGGCCTTACGATTACCTTTCATTCGTAGAACTAGTTAAGCTAGAAGCCGACGTTCTTTACAAGGCAGATGACGAAGAGCAAGAATGAAGTTCCTAAACAAGAAAGAGCAGGTGTTCGACATTCAGCTTACCCCCCTACGGTAAGCAGAAACTGTCTATGGGAAAACTGAACCCGACTTACTATGCTTTCTTTGATGATAACGTGCTCTACGACATTCAGTATGCACACTCCGGGGCAACAGAAGCTCAGAACGAAACACATAAGCGCATCAAGCAAGAGACCGCCTACCTTGAAGGACAGGTGCTCTTTAATCAGATTCTCTCCGGCACAACAGTTGCGGGTGGATTGTTTAATGAAGCCACTCTAATTCAGAAAGATAACCTCTACACAACAGATGCTTTCATTGGTGATGCGCTACTACAATCACAAGAACAGAATGTAGCACCCGCCTGGAAAGTGATTGCTATGCAAGGCAACATCTCTTCGTCTGTTCCAACATTTACAGGCATCCTGTCGTCGGGCACAACCAGCCGAAATAGAATGGAAGCCGGGATTACACAAATCAACATCGATGCGAACTACGCCCTTGTAGCACAAGGCTCAGAGGTTCGTGCTTCATTCGAAAACTTAAGAAATGTCCAAGACACATCCCGCCTATTTGCTGACGACACCGTTGTTCGTCTAGAACAAAGAGATGCACTTATCTATGTAGAAGAACTAAACACGGAACTCCTTGTTGATAACTTTGATGTGGAGGTGTTTGAGGTTCCTACCGGCGAAGACGCTGAACTACGACGCCTCTACTTCAAGAACAAGGTGCCCCAAGTTGTAGATGGAATGCTCGTCCACTCTGCTCCGGTCGAGAACACACAAGAACTAGACAAAGATAGTGTAGAATACTACTTCTCGATTGATAGAGACTACCAGATTGATCCAAAGATTGCTTGTAAGTACATCAATCAGTTCAACACAGAGGACTATTTAATAGACCTAGATTTCGATTGTGAAGATATAGAGGTGAAGACCTCTACTTTGATATCTACGGCAGAGTTACGGAGTCAGAAATATGTCCAGACTAATCTTTGAAGGCGACACTATAAGCCGCTTTGGAAAGAAGATTCCAACTCCGTTCATCGAA
>UEXL01000105.1_pt1 | contig 27650 bp, 39 predicted proteins | sample 1796671 | NCBI WGS metagenome assembly UEXL01 (sample SAMEA4772471, study PRJEB27181) | metagenome | reverse complement strand
GGGCGGGGTGTTATCTGTGCTGGGTCTGTGCAGATCAGTGCAGTGCATGTGGGTAAATAGGTGCTTGACAGCCATCAAATCCAGTCTATACTGGTAGACAGATCGGGGCAATTCGGCGCCGGTCAGATAGAAAATTTAACTGGAGTTAAAATCATGGCAACATTAAAAACACAATCGACAGCATTGGCAAACGCAATTGACAAGGCGAAGCAAGCCGAGGCAAAGCCGTTACAGGTTACATTGGATTCGGTCAGCGTAATTGAGAATGCCGAAACCCTGAAGGAATTCAGCACGGCAGTGCATGCATCGCTACTCGCCAAGGGTTGGACAGAAGGATCTGCAAACGCGCAACGCTCCAAGATCCGACGCATTCTCGGCACGATGGCGGCGACCGACAAGAAAATGATCGAGGCGCACGGCATCGCAAACCGAGAACAGGGGACGCAACTGGTCATCGAGTTGGCGCAGGAGGCTACTAACATCAGCGATCTCTACACCGCGCTGGCGCCTACCAAGCCGGAAGAACCAACCGATGCCGATGCGGTAGGCTCTGACGCCGAGGCAGAATCACTTGAGCCACTCGAAAGCGAACGCAAGACATTGCCCCAATTGCTGGATATATTCGAGGAGAACGGCAAACTGCACGGTTACACTATGCAGGAACTGACCGACGCCGCGCTGGATCGATACACTGAAATCGACGTTGACCAATTCGACGAGGCGGCATGATCGACCCAGCCGATGCGCTAATGATCGCCATTGGAATCGGAATCATTCTTGCATACCTTGAAATCAAATATCCAGAATGACAACACCAGCCCTGCACATCGCGGGGCTTTTTTATGCCTACGAAACCTACGAAACCTACGAAACGCTTGAGTGTGGTGACCCGCTTGACAACAGCATATACGTGATATAATGGTAATAGTTGGGTGGTGTTGTGCCTGACGTAACTGAAACTTTAACTGGAGTTAAAATTATGGCAAGAGCAGAAAGAAAGGCAATTCTAACGGTTGGGTATGTTCAGTTTGTAACCGACGTACAGACTGCACTGAATTTAGAGGATCACCTATGCAATCTGGTACAGGTGACTTCTCGCTGGATTGATCCAGATGATAACCCCGATGTTCATCCAAATGGTATGGTGTACTGCGCGTCCCATTCAGACTCGACAGTTGATGTCAAGCTGATTGAGCGTCATCATGAGGTTATAGACGATCCTGATTGGTACGATGATTTCCTTGCACAAAAAGAAGAAAAGGAGCTTGCATCATGATTGTATTTGATTATCCTAGTAAGAAAGTTCTCAAAGAGAATGTTGGTCAGCCCTTGAAATACATAGAAACTTCTATGTTTGGTGAGGAGTACAGGCGCGATGGCACATTGGTTGGCGCTAATCGTCCTAACATTACAGGCAGGGGTCGTGAGTTTTTCGCTGAGGTGTTCATGCGGAACGGTCTAATTTCTAAAGTCAAATAGTGGAGTTAATCCTATGTATACAATCAACAAAAGCGAAGCGCCTCAACCACTAAACTTCAGGAATCGCGGCAGTTACTGGCGAGACTTGTTTGAGCAGATGAGTAGAAATGATTGGGTGCGCCTACCAAAAGAGCACCGAGCGAGAGCGGGAGCGGCCTGTAGTGCATACCTAAAGGGTCGTTATTCGTTGTATCGTATAGACGATGCATCAGGTGATTACTGCCTGCTAAAGTTACGTTAACCAATGATGGGGTCAGCAATGGCCCCTATTTTTTTAACTGGAGTTAAAGGAGATGTTATGAGATGCGAAAACAAAGTATCACAAACTTACTACCGTGATGGCGAGTTTATACCGCGCACTATTGAAATGCGGTGCGGTTCTACTTCTATTCATGGTACTGCGCTTGTGTGTGGTGACTGCCAAGACAAGCACCACGATGGTTGGCCTGATCGTTGTAGACATGGTGTCATGTATACTGAATATGACATGGACTGCTGGCGCTGTGAGTTGGGGGAGGACTAATCATGAATAAACCTAGTGTATCCAAAATGAGTGGTAAGTTAGAGGGTATTCCCGCTATCAATACCAACACAGCCACTAATGCGTATTGTGTAAAGCAGTACAATAGTGGTAAAGACGATGACATATGCACTGAATGCTACAGCGTACGTATGTTGAGTACCTATCGTAAGAATTGTCAACCCTCATTTCAGCGTAATAGTGACATACTTAGTAGTGATAGGGAGGTTGACATTCCAAAAATCAATGCCGCCTTTGCTCGTTTTCATGGTCACGGTGAGTTGATTAACGATACTCACTTCCTTAATTTTTGTGACATAGCGGCAAGCAACAGTCACTGCACGTTTGCACTGTGGACTAAGCGAGTTGACATTGTACGTCCTAACAGGCATCATGTACCTGAGAATATGATTCTTGTTTTTAGTAATAAAAAGATTGATCGCGTGATGACTAAACCACCAAGGGGATTTCATCGTGTGTTCAACAACGTCACTAATAAGTATCGTGGTGACGCAAACTGCACGGGGCAGAAGTGTATCGACTGTCAACTGTGTTACAAGTTCGACACCGACAAGGTGATCATCGAACACGTCAAGTAAACTTTTAACTGGAGTTAAATATCATGGGGACAGCTAGTATGTATGGTAATCAGGTGATGGATGTAGAGTTAGACTGCGAGTGGATGTCTATCTACGCAACCATTGAGTATATTATGTATGGTGATGAGGAGGAGTTAGTTGAACTGGTATCAGTTAAAACACGCGGAGTTGATATCACTAGTTGGGTCAATTCTAGTTATATATTCGATCTTATTTCTGATGAGATAAGTAATGCAGACTACCACCACAGTGATCATGGAGATGACGTATGACTATTGTACAATTTGATACAGCCTTACCTGAGTATGCAGCACCGGGAGAGCGTCCTGTCTTACAGTTGTTAGTTGACCTGTGCCTACGTGATGATGGCAGAGTGTCAGTGTGGGACGGCGAGGAGTTCTCTGTTCAAGGGTGTAACAGCAAGGACAACATCCTAAAGAACTTAGCGCAGACTGACATGGATCAACTTGAAGCGTTTGATAAGGATGGTAACTACCTTGGTTTCTTCCTGTTGATATACAACAACGGATCAGAGCATGAGCCTATGGTTGTGATATCTGATTACAGCAGCAACGAGTGGTGCGACAGGGTGTACCACAGACTTAGTGAAGTGTTCGGAGGGTATGAGATATGAGTTACTACATCAAACCAGTTGATGAGTTGAAGCCGGGACGCCTTGCTGTGTACCGTGTGGTGAAACGACTGCGTGACTTCAAAGCAGAGAACGGTGTTGAATACATGGTGTTCCCCAGTAAGAAGGCAATGAAGACAGCGTTCTTTATTGACCTGTATTGTGGTAAAGAATGGTAAGCTAGTCAAGCTTAAAAACAAAGCGATGATGAGGTTTTAATGTGAGAGATGGTATGACTTACAGGGAGATAGGCGAAGTTCTTGGTATATCAGGTGAGAGAGTTCGCATAATAGAGGCAACGGCGTTGAGAAAACTACGTCGTTCAGGTAGGTTGAGGGACTTCCTTTGCCTACTTGAAGCGCCTATCAAGGAGAATTACGGTGAAAAAGTACCGAGAAAATAACGTGTATTATATAGCTTAGTGTGGTAAACTAAACTATATAGATAACTAAGTATTAATATTACTACTAATACTATTACTAATACATAGGAACTACATAGTATGAAACAAGAACATCAAGATACGTTGAATAATATTGATAGCGACACAATGAAACCGTGGTACTTACGTTTTGATGGTGATGATCTGGTGTACGCAGAGGAACTGATTGACTTTGTTATGTACCACAAGGTACAGAGTTCATCCGAGTACACGGTTGATGAGAAGCATGAGATACTCACTGCGTGGGAAACAGTACAAGATGTGTTGTGGGAGAAGGACGATGACTAACGATCAGATGATTGAAGAGCTAGTTGAGTTTGAGTTTCAGAACATCACGGTGGTTGAGGTGGTACAGATATACATCAAGTTACAGCGTGAGTTTCTGAAGAGTCAGCTTACCGAGGAAGAAGTCAAGGCTAAATACCATGAACTGTTTGGCGATGCGGAGGTAGTACACTGATGTCGTTTGTTAAATTGCACCAGCAGTGTGATGACTGTGGTTCTAGTGATGCACTGTCATATAACGAGGATGGATCTAGCTACTGTTTTGCATGTGCTAAGTTTACCCCTTCAGAGTCCACAGGAGGCTCTGTGAGCAACATTAAGGAACGAGTAGTACCAGCGGCAGGGTTCGATAGATCGTCCTTTACAGAGCCATACAGAGGCTATCAGGATAGGGGTCTAACTGCTACCACCATGTCTGCATACTCTGCACAGCAGAAAGCAGGTAACATTCTGTTTGGTTATCATACCCCACAGGGTGAATTAACTGCAGTTAAAACTAGATATCCAGACAAACAGTTTAAGATCAGTGGGGATTGGAAGAAGGCTGGGTTGTATGGTCAGCATCTATTTCCCAGTGGTGGTCAATACATAACCGTAGTGGAGGGAGAGTTCGATGCACTGGCAGGATATCAAATGTTTGGTGGCAAGTATCCTGTTGTTTCTATTCGTAATGGCGCCCAAGGTGCTGCTGCTGATTGTCGCAGGGCATATGACTTTCTCGACCAGTACGATCATATTATCTTTTGCTTTGACAACGACGATCATGGGCGCTCTGCTGCTTTAGAATGTGCTGACATCTTTGGTGGTAAGTCTAGGATCTATCATCATGGTGAGCACAAGGATGCGTGTGACTATCTGCTGAACGGTGACAAGGATGAGTTCATCAAGAGGTGGTGGGCGGCTAAGACATACACACCTGATGGTATGGTGATGCTGGGTTCTCTACGTGAGTTGTTGAAGAAGCCATTGGAGGAGGCAGAGGTACGTTACCCATACAAGGGATTGGATGACATGACGTTTGGTGTGCGTCCTACTGAGTTAGTCACCATATGTGCTGGTTCTGGTTTGGGTAAGTCTACGTTCATGCGTGAGCTAGTGTTCTCCATACTGGCACAGACCAACGACAGGGTAGGACTAGCGTTCCTTGAGGAGACACCTGATCGTACTGCCCGTGGTCTGGTAGGGTTACAGATCAACAAGCCTATACACCTACCGGGATGTGACTACTCACCATCTGAGGTAGACCAAGTGTTTGACAGCATGGATCTTGATGATCGTGTTGTGTTGTGGGATACGTTTGGTTCCAACAAGATAGAGAACGTACTTGCACGTTTTCGTTATCAAGTAAAAGTTCTTGGTGTAAAATATATTGTTCTTGATCACATATCAATATTAGTATCAGATCAAGACAATGGGGATGAACGCAGAGCTATTGATGAGATCATGACAAAGTTAAGAATGTTTTGTCAGGAGATGCATGTATGTATGTTTGTTGTTTCACATCTAAAAAGACCAGAAGGGAAAGGGCATGAGGATGGAGCCTATACTAGTTTGGGCCAGTTGCGCGGCAGTGCAGCTATTGCTCAGTTGTCTGATATTGTGGTTGGATTAGAACGTAACGCACAAGCAGAAGATCCTCTGGTACGTAACACCACCAACGTGCGTGTACTGAAGAACAGGTTCAGCGGTATGACAGGGCCAGCCACTGCGCTGATGTACAACAAAGATACGGGGAGGCTCACTGAGGTATTTGAATGAGATGCGTTGCTTGTGATAAGATAATGACAGACTACGAACTAACCAAAAAGTTTAGTAGTAGTGGTAAGTTCGTGGATATGTGTAATGAGTGTAGTCGTTACCTTGCTGATGATGACTTGATAACAGTAGGTAACATGGACTATGCTACCCTTAGCGATCTAGAGGAGATACGAGATGTCGAAAATGGGACGTTGGATTATGACACAGGAACAGAACAAGGAGATGAGGACGAATGGTTATGAACTTTCAGAAAGACAACAACTTGATCTCTCCTACTACGAATACTGTGTTCTTAGACATAGAGGCAGACGGCCTGAACCCTACGAAAGTACACTGCGTGGTTACAAAGAGATCGAACGAAGCTCACTTGACCCACTTATCTAGACGGAGTTTGATGGATGAACTGGCAAAAGGTGGACAGGTGTGTGGTCATAATCTTATTGGCTACGATGTTCCTGTGTTGTGCAGGCTATGGGGTATACGCATACCTCAGCACAGAATTGTGGACACACTGGTTCTTTCACGCCTCTTTCATCCCGACTTGGATGGTGGTCACAGCCTCGCTGCTTGGGGAACTAGGCTTGGCTTCCCTAAAGGAGAGCACACTGACTGGGAAGAACTGTCTGAAGAAATGGTTGAGTACTGCAAGAGAGATGTGGATGTCACTCATAAACTACACGATGCACTGATGGCACAGATGCAGATGTTTGGATTCAGTAAGCACTGTGTTGACCTTGAGCACAGCGTTGCGTTCATCTGCAAGGATCAGGAAGAAAACGGCTTTGAGTTTAACAAGGACGGTGCAGTAGAACTATACGAAGAACTTACTACCCGTATGCACAGGATAGAGAAAGATTTACAACAAGTATTCCCACCCATAGTAGAGGAAAGGTACAGTGATAAAACACAGAAGAGACTCAAGGACAAAGTTACGGTATTCAATGTCGGTAGTAGACAACAAATTGCAGAGCGGCTTACTAGCAAGGGCGCTGTGTGGAAGGAACTCACTCCCGCAGGAAAACCAAAGGTCGATGAGGCGACTCTTAAAAAGCAGACTGAAATTCCCGAAGCGAAGATTATTCTCCGTTACCTTCTCTGCCAGAAACGCGCATCTCATGTTGACTCGTGGATTAAGGCAGTGGGCGAAGACAACAGAATACATGGCAGAGTCAGGCACATCGGCGCGGTTACCGGACGGATGGCACACTCCGGTCCAAACATGGCTCAGATACCTGCTGTAAGGGCTGAGTACGGGAAGCAATGTCGCGCGTTGTTTAACACACCAGATGGTCGTGTACTTGTTGGTGCTGATGCTAGTGGTCTTGAGCTACGTATGCTTGCACACTACATGGATGATGCTAACTACACCAACGAGATATTAACAGGTGACATACACACAGCTAACCAACATGCTGCTGGACTAAAGACAAGAGATCAAGCCAAGACATTTATCTATGCGTTCTTGTACGGTGCAGGTGACGCTAAGATAGGCAGTGTTGTAGGTGGTAGTGCATTGCATGGTAAAAAACTAAAAGCAGACTTTCTTGAGAACACACCAGCACTGGCAAAGCTACGTAAAGAAGTAACAAAGGATGCTGAGTCTGGTTTTCTTACTGGTCTTGACGGCAGACGTATACGTGTACGATCACAACACGCCGCACTGAACACGCTACTGCAAGGTGCTGGTGCTGTAGTAATGAAGCAGGCTATCATTATCCTGTACGATTTATTAGCCCGTGTTGACTTCAAGCTAGTCGCACAGGTACATGATGAGTGGCAGATAGAGTGCCGCCCAGAAGATGCAGACTTCATTGGTAAGTCATGTGTCAACGCAATGGTATTCGCAGGTGAACTCCTGCAACTGAACTGTCCGTTAGACGGAGAGTATAGAGTTGGTAATAGTTGGGCAGATACCCACTAGCACAATTCTATTTTATGTGGTATAATATTAGGGTAAGTTTAATTATCGGAGATGTGTAATATGTCTAATGAAGCACCCAACGTAATGGTAAAGTGTGACTTGTTCTGGCCTAACCTGACTCACAAGAATGAGTTAGCAGGTAAGTACACAGTTGATCTTGCCAACCTTTCTGACGCTGCTATCACTGCGTTGGAAGATATGGGTATCAACATCAACAACAAGGGAGATGAGCGTGGATCGTACATCACCTGCAAATCCAACAACAAGTACCGAGCGTTCAACACTGACGGAACAGAGTTGCTCATCAAGGGACGAACACCACGAGATGAAATGGACGACACAGAAGCAGGAGTCGTGGTGGGTAATGGTTCCACAGCTAAGTGTCTCATCGGATACTACGATTGGGAGTACCTCAAGAAGAAAGGTCGTAGTGCCACACTCAAGCGCCTTGTGATTGATGAGGTTGTTGAGTACGCACCAGAGCTAGAAGAGATGGAAGCTCTGTGATACTCATTGATGGCGACATGCTGGTGTACCGTGTTGGCTTTGCTTGTGATGATGAGCCATCACGGGTAGCAACAGAGACTCTGGATAACTATCTATCTCAGATAGTGTTAGATCTGTCTGATCACTACACATCCAGCATTGTTTACCTAACTGGTAAGGGCAACTTCAGGGACGAGGTTGCTGTTACCCAACCCTACAAAGCTGGTCGTTCTGAAAAGCGTAAACCTGTACATAAGAAACTGCTCCGCGACTTCATGGTATCTGAGTGGAATGCAGAGGTTGTTAACGGTATGGAAGCTGACGATGCTATAGCCATCAAGGCTACTGAGCTAGACCACAAAGCTATTATCTGTTCGTTAGACAAAGACTTTAGGCAGGTTCCTTGTCCTATGTATGATTACACCAAGAAGGTTTTAACTGCAGTTAAAAAAGATGACGCTATGCGGTGGCTGTACAAGCAGGCGTTGATGGGTGATCGTGTTGATAACATCCCCGGTATCTATGGGGTTGGGCCTAAGAAAGCTGACAAGATCATTGACCCGTGTACAACAGAGTGGGAGTGTTACAGTACCTGTCTTGCTCACTACTGGGACAATGAGTTAGATGAAGACCGACTACTAGAAAGTCTTAACCTTCTGTACTTGTTACGCTCACATGATGATAAGTACGAGAAACCAAGTGAAGTTTGATTCTAAGTTTGAGAAAGAAGCTTATGCACTGATGCGAAGCTGCGAGTACCATCCTTCACAGACACTAGAGTACGTACTACCTAAAACATATGAGCCTGACTTTGTTTACAAGACAAAGAGTAAGACCATATGGATAGAAGCTAAGGGTAGGTTCCGTACATCAGATGAGGCACGTAAGTATGTCTACATTGCAAAGACGCTTGGCCCAGCAGAGGAGTTGGTATTTCTCTTCCAAAAACCAAAGACACCAATGCCGGGATCACGTAGAAGAAAGAACGGTACACGCTACACAATGGAAGAGTGGGCAGACAAGCAAGGGTTCAGATGGTACACCCTTGAAACAATACCAAGAGGGTGGAGACAATGACTAGACACCTAGTAATACCTGACACACAAATAAAACCAGATTGTCCTATTGATCACATGATGTGGGCTGGTAGATATGCTTGTGCAATCAAGCCTGACACCATCATACATCTAGGCGATCATTGGGATTTTCCCTCGTTGTCGTCTTATGACGTAGGTAAGAAGTCGTTTGAAGGTAGGCGTTACTCTGCTGATGTAGAAGCAGGCAACGAAGCCATGCAAATATTCATGGACTGTATCAGAGCAGAGCAGTCTCGTTTGCGTAAGATGAAGAAGAAGGTATGGAAACCACGCCTTATCTTTACTCTTGGTAATCATGAATACAGAGTGGAACGTGCAGTAGAAAACGATGCCAAGCTAGAAGGGTTAATGAGTTATGAAGATCTCAATCTCAGGGGCTGGGAAGTACATCCGTATCTTCAGCCGGTTATTGTGGACGGTATTGCTTATTGTCACTTTTTCACTAGCGGTGTCATGGGCAGGCCAGTCACAAATGCAAAGCTACTGCTCCAGAAAAAACATATGTCATGTGTTATGGGACACGTACAAGACAGAGATATCGCGTTCGACAGAAACGCAGCAGGAAACAGAATGACCTCCTTGTTTGCTGGTATATACTATCAACATGATGAGGAGTATCTTAACCCACAGACTAACGGATCATGGTCTGGTTTGTGGGTGTTCAATGAAGTAGACAACGGTACGTTTGATGAGATGCCTGTGTCTATGACATACCTACGGGGGAAGTACGGTGTTAACTCTTGATGAAATACTAGAACGAGTTTCTTCTAGGTATGATGAAGTTACTATCATGGAAGCACTAGAAATTACATCTGAAGATTTAGTTGAAAGGTTTTCTGATAGAGTAAACATTAACAGTTGGAAGTTTGACTTAGAGGAACAACATGAGCATTAACGAAGCAACGCCAGAGCAGTGGGACAAAGCAAGCAAGACAGTGTATGGTAAACTATACCATCCTAATGACCACGCTATAAAGAAACAGGTAGGAGGATCTCATTACAACCGCTACTCAATACAGCCAGTTGATTTTATCCTTGCTAATAAACTTGATTGGTGTGAAGCAAACGCTATAAAATATATTACAAGACACAAAGATAAAGGTGGAGTAGAAGATGTACGTAAAGCAATACACTATCTAGAAATACTTCTGGAGCGTATGGTCAATGAAAATAGTTGAAGGTAACTTTGGAAGCAAAGAAAACAACGACATAAAAACCTCTGAGTTTCTTGCGTTGTTATCAGAACGTAGTTTATGCTACGAGGAAGAAGAAAGACCTATCAAGTGTGTTGTTATTATGTATGAAGACGGAGAGGTATTTGAAGTCACAGCTACAGAACAATACCCTGATGGTGTGTACTTACTTCTAGGTTTGGCACAAGCAGCAATCATAAACGACACTTTAGGAATAACTTAATGGATGCATATCAACAGTACATACACAAGTCACGCTACGCACGTTACAATGCAGAAGAACAACGTCGAGAGACATGGGAAGAAACAGTTAATCGTTATGTTAACTATTGGGTAGACAAAGCAGATCTTAATGACTTTGAAGTATCTGAAATCTTCAAGGTTATACATGACTTAGATGTAATGCCCAGCATGAGAGCATTGATGACAGCGGGTGAAGCACTAGACCGTGACAACGTAGCAGGTTTTAACTGTAGCTACCTACCTATTGACCACCCTAAAGCGTTTGATGAGATGATGTACATTCTTATGTGCGGCACAGGTGTAGGCTTTAGTGTTGAGAGACAGTACATAGCCAAGCTACCTGAAGTTGCGGAGAAGTTTCATGAAACAGACACAGTTATTAATGTTGCGGATTCAAAGATCGGATGGGCGAAATCGTTTAGGGAACTGGTATCACTGCTGTATTCAGGTCAGATTCCCCAATGGGACGTTAGCAGAGTACGACCTGCAGGTTCCGCACTTAAAACTTTCGGAGGCCGTGCAAGTGGCCCAGAACCTCTCATCGAACTATTCAAATTCACGTCCGGGTTGTTTCAAGGATCTGCTGGACGAAGGCTTACATCCATTGAATGCCACGATCTTTGCTGCAAGATCGCACAAATCGTAGTAGTAGGAGGAGTAAGACGATCAGCACTCATATCACTATCTAACCTGTCGGATGACAGGCTACGCAGAGCTAAGACAGGTGAGTGGTATCATGCTAACCCACAACGTGCGCTGTCTAACAACTCTGCTTGTTACACAGAAACACCTGACTTTATTGCTTACTTAGAAGAATGGAAAAGTTTATATGAATCCTTCTCAGGAGAACGAGGTTTCTTCAGCAGAGTTGCTAGTCAAAAACAAGCTGAAAGGAATGGCAGACGAGATGCTACCTACGATTTTGGAACTAATCCATGTAGTGAAATCATCCTCAGACCCAACCAGTTCTGCAATCTATCAGAAGTTGTTGTCAGGCCAGACGATACGCTCGCTAGTCTCAAACGAAAGGTACGCATTGCGGCTATCCTTGGAACTCTACAAGCTACCCTTACAGACTTCAGATACTTAAGGAGTATTTGGAAGACAAACACAGAGGAAGAAGCTTTACTAGGTGTATCACTAACAGGTATCATGGATCACCATTTACTATCAGGACGAGGGGACAATGCAAAGCTTAAGAAGTGGCTCACAGACATGCGAGAAGAAGCAATTGAGACTAACAAGCGGTGGGCTGAGAGACTTAACATTAATCCCTCTACAGCTATTACTGCGATTAAGCCTAGCGGTACTGTTAGTCAGTTGGTCGATAGTGCTTCTGGTATCCATCCTCGCTATAGCGAACAATATATACGAACAGTTAGAGCAGATTCTCGTGACCCTCTTTGCGCTGTCTTAGAGGCTGCTGGTGTCCCTGTAGAAACAGATGTAAACAGTGCTAGTACTAAGGTATTCAGCTTCCCCTATCGCCTCACCAGAGGGCGCTGTGACAGCCTCAGCTATGGGTGCAATAGAACAGTTGGATTTGTGGGAGTTGTATCAGGATTACTGGTGTGAACACAAGCCATCAATGACTTGCTACTATAGGGATCATGAGTTCTTAGAGGTAGGACAGTGGTTGTGGAACAAGTTCGATAAGGTATCAGGTGTTAGCTTCTTGCCTTACTCAGACCATGTATTCCAACAGGCTCCTTATCAACCCATTGATAAGAAAACCTACAAGCAAGCAGTAAAAGACTTCCCCACTGAGATCAACTGGGACATCAACGAGGAGTCTGATATGACTGAAGGTAGTCAGGAACTAGCCTGCACAGGTAACAACTGTGAGATATAAATTAATAGTAGTTATAATTATGTTGTTACCAGCCTGTACCGTAGTAACTACTTCTGATGCTAAGTGGGAGTGGCCTCAAGACATAAACAAAATAGAGTAACCATTAGACTTACCTACGTCCTCTGGCTTATCTTTAGAGTCATGGGGCGTAGGTATTCCTTCAGCTTGCATCTTCTTGATACGCTCTTTAGAACGCTGACACATACTGTGATAGTCAATAGATGTGTAGCTTACTGTGTGCTCTTTGTCTTTCATTATTAACTCCAGTTAAATTACTGAGCGGTTGGCGAGTATTCAGGTTCTTCTAATAACTCAATTTCTTCTTCTGCTCTTTTACGTATAACCTGTGCATTTCTAGCTCGTTTAGCAAAACCTATAACATAAGTAGGGCCGTAATTTTCAGGTTTACTAGCCTCTTTTATAAAAGCAGCAAAAAATGAAGGAGTGCTTCTAATTGCATTTGTATGTTCCATCAAAACAGCACCTCTTCTTTTTGGCCCAAGAGACTGATAAGCGTCTGTAGTTATAACCCACGATAACCCGTGTGTGACAGCGTCTTGAGATACCTTTCTTAATATTGAAAGTTCTTTACTATTTAACTCTACGTTTCTATATATTTTATCAGGTTTTGCTATATCAGCTTTGGTGTTGTAAATTTGTGTTTGCAGTTCAGTAGGAGAAGCGTCAGGAAAATTCATCTTTAAAAAAAGTTCCCAAGCATTAAGTATTTTATCTGCTTCAGCAATAGAAGCATAATCAACAGGAAGCTCTTGCCGCATACCGGGAATACGTTGTTGCATTTTTTCTAGGCCAGTTAAGGCTAATCTATCTACATCCCCTACTCGCGCAATGTCAGAAGAAATAGTAGGAATGTATGATTTGATGTAATCATTAAAAGCGTTATTAAAACCTCTTTCTGGATTGCCATATGCAAAGTTGTCAATAAAATCAATAATACCAGAAAAAGCTTGTTTGTCTCCTGTTAGTCTCCATATGCTTGTCATTGCATCCCAATAACCTTCTTCATCACCATTAATTAAATGATACCGTCCTTGTGCCATTGCTCCAAAAAAAAGAGCAACAGGTTCAATTCTGTTGTAAGGAACCCAAACATCACCAACTCTTATAGAAGATTCAGGAATACCAGCCAACTTCCATCTTTCTCGTTCTTGATAAGAAATAGGAATACCAGATATCTTAGGCATACCTGTCCCATCATCTTCTGCCATCCATAGTGCTAAGGCTGCGCCTGCAGAATAAGCCATAACTTGACGAGCCAACAAATCATCAGTTTCGTACCCGCGCATTTTTAATTTTTCTCTAACTGTTTTAGGAAACAACAAAGGAGTAAACACTGGTGTGTATGTTAAACCTTCAATAAGAATGTTGTAAGGTGTCTTAACAAAAGGCATAGTGCCTGAAGCTACTACTGCTAAAGCTTTAGAAACAGTAGAGTCTTGAGGTCTTGTTAATGTTTTAGAACGAGCAAGTATATCAACCCAGCTAGGCTCTCTTACAAATTCTCCTTGTGCATCGACAACATACTCACCCTTACTATCTTTTTTAAATCCAGAAGTCTGGCGTTGAAAGGTCATTTGTAAAGCTTGTTCTCTAATATCGTTAAAAGATACAGATCTATCTAAAAACATATTATCAAACTTACCTTCTAATACCCGCATACCTTTTGTAATGTTATGGTATCTATTTTTAAATGCGCCTTTGGGTATTTCGTTATAAGCATTTTTAAATGAACCATAAAGTTCTTGTGAGTATTCTTGATAGTATCTAGCTACAGATTTAGAAGAGTCTTGTTGATGAGCTTTTATAGCATCTTTATAAAGTTCTTCAGATATAAGTTGATTTCTAAAAAAATACTTTTGCAGTTTCATCAATACCAACAGCTAAACGAGAAGGAGTAGTAAGAATAAAATCTATTGACTTTGCTATAGGAATTTTTGTATCTTTACCGGGATCATGAAAAATTGCGTGTTTAGGTGCATAATCATAAGTAGTAGCAAATAAATCTTGTGCGGCTTTATCTATTTCAATAGAATCGTCGCCTTTAAAAGAACTTAAAAAACTTTTTTTAATACTATCAAAATCTGGGTTATTTTTAAGGTCTGGGTTTTGTTCTAAAAAACGTGACCATAATAAACCTTTAGCTTTTTTAATAACTTCTGTTTTAGTTAATCCTTGTTCACGCGCAATAGATTCAACATTAAAATGTAAATCAGAAGCTCTACCTTCCATAAAAGTAGACCAAAAAAAAATCTAGCAGCATTACGGTATACTTGAGCATCGTTTCCACTACCAGCTAATAAACCAAGAGTAGCCATGTTTAAAGTATCTTTAGCAAGTAATTTGTTTGAAGCCCAATGCGCTCTTAAATCAGTAAAGTCTTTATTTTTAATACCTTTACTTAATCCTTTTATATTTTCTCGTGCGCTCCGTAAACCTAGTTGAGTCACGGCACTAAGAGCGTTAGCAGTTAACATTCCAGTTGAAGCGAGCAAAGAATTAGGAAAAATAATTGTAGCCGCCGTTAACAACTTAGTAAATATAGGTCTTTTTTCTCCTACCATAACACCACTAGACATAAGTTCAGAAACAGTAGCTGGTTTAACACCATTTTCTACTAGCTGTTCTTGAAAACTTATCATTCTTTTAGCTGCTTGTGCACAAGCTTCTGTCATTACGGGACTAGCCACATTTTACTCCAAAAAGATTATCAATAATTATACCCTTTTTAGTTTTTCGGGCATTTTCATTCATTAACCGCTTCATTTTTTTAAGTTGATTTAAAGCTCTACCTCTTGCTGAACCAATAGCTCTGTATATATCTGTAACGTGTGTTGCTAACATATACTCATTAAAAGATTGAACGTATGCTGGACTGTTTACTAAACCTTCTTGTTGAAGATCGTACAACCGTTGACCATATTGAGTTCGTCTGTTCTCTGCTTGTATCCATAAAGGCTGCAACGCTTCTGTAAACTCACCAGACATTAATTTTGTTTTGTTAGAAGGCTCCATAACAAAATCAACCATGCTGTTATAGCCTTGAGCAATATCTTCTTCTCTAATACGAGCAGCAAGTTGTTCTAGATTATCCCAACCCCCTTCTGTTCTGTAAGCAATCTGTTCCATAGAAGACGCAATTTCATCAGGAGAATAACCAGCAAGTTCTCCTTGTATAAGTGCTCTTTGCGCTTGTGTAGCTTCTTCGTTAATAATATCTCTACCCATTGCTTCCTGTGTACGTAACTCAGGAGCAACACCAGAAAAAGCGTCAGGATCTTCTTTATAAGTTTTTCTAGCTTTAGCTGTACTAACACCAAAACCGGGAATAGAGTCTTCACCATATCCTAATGCAGCTAATTCGTCTGCATATATAGTAGATGGTCTAGCGCCTGCAGAAGATAAAGAACCTAAAGGCTCAAAACCTATTGTGTCTCTTTCTACTGGAAACGTAACAGCACTATCACCATTTCTTCTAGAGCCTGTACTAATTGTATAATTTAAGTTAGCAATAGTATCTTCAATTACATTACCTGTTTGTACAGGACTAGGAGGAACTACAAATTTATTTCCAGAGTTAATAGCAAAACTTCTAAAGGCTGAAGTTTGTATAGGATCTGCCCAATCTATATGAACATGACCACCCGTCAGATAAATCATGTTTTCTTTTTCTAATTTAAGCGCCGTTCTTTTAGCACGAATTGCACGAGGAATTGAACCTTTTTTAGAAGGGTTAGAAGCAGCTTCGCTTACAATTTTATTTAATTTAATTATACGGCTATTGTTATGTAACAATGCTTCATCAATTTTTTCTAAACGTCTAATACGTGCTTCTTTTAGTAAAGCAAGCTTTTCTTGTAAAGGTCTTCTTTTACGTTTAGCTCTAGAACTTTTGCTAGAACCTGTTGAAACAATTTTATTTTCTAACTGAGCTATTTGTTGATCAATAACTCTTATATCTAAATTACTTTCGGTAACAGTTTTTTTAGCTTGTTCTGGCGTAACAGTTTTTGAAACACTAGCTACATAAGGTTTTACATTTAAAGTAGCTTTTGGTACATCAAGACTAGTAGGGGTTTGAGGGTCTATAGAAACTTCAACGCCTCTAGGTTCTTGAGATTGAGCTTTTAATAAAGCTTCGCGCTCCGCAGGAACTCTTGTTTCTAAAAAAGGCACTGCTTCTGTACGCTCTATTGGTGTAGCATTCGGATAAAGTCTTTGTTGTTCAGGTGCTTTTACAACAGCTTTTCTAGCAAGAGACTGTGCTGTTTGTCCTGCAATTACTGGAGACAACAAAGTAGAAGTTAAACCAAAACCTAGTATAGCACCACCTGTCATATTTAATAAACGTGAATCTCCAAACTCAGGATACACAGGCATTAAAGCTCCATAGGCTCCTCCTTCAATTGTATTTCCTAATAGACTTGCTATAACCGGGCTTAATTTATTGGCTTTTACCATTCCCCCAGTAAAAGCACCTCCAACTACTCCAGCTGTGTCAGCAATAGCCCCACTTAATTCAGGGCCAGTAACAATTCCTGCACCTGATTGAAGTCTTCTAACTCTATACTCAAATTCTTTTTGCAATGAATATGGCTCGTCAATGTTTCCTCTTAAAGAAGAACCTGACATGTATCCAAACTGAGACACTGTTTCTTGATCGGGGTTATAAAAAGGAATAGCATTTAAAAAAGAAAAAGCAGCCATTTCTGATACGTTTTGCATTTTATTAACATCAGGTAAAGAGGTTGCCCATTTTTTATAAGTGCCTTTAGTATCTTCTGCTGTAACTTGAATAAGTGTATTCATTACAATAGGAAGAACATTTTTTGGTATTAAATCAATAGGTGTATCTTTATAAGCATTAAAAAAGAAACCAGACATTTTAACTAAGTCTTCTTCAGGTATTTTATCTACAGGAGTATCGCCCCATTTGTTTGTCCAATTCTTATAATAATTTTCAGCGCCTTGAGATACAATTTCATTAGGATCTCCTAATAAACCATATACATCTATTTCTGGAACAGGTTCAGATTCCTGTGGTACAGTAGCTTCTGACGGACGTTTATCCATTGCAGATTCATAGTCTGTGTATTCTTCTAAATCTTGATAGAAAGGGCTTTGACCTTTAGCTATTCTTTGTTCAGCATGGGCTTTTGCTTTAACAGCAACACTGTCTAGAACCTCACCACTTCTTATTGCATCGACTTCTTCATCAGTAAGACCGGGAACCATAGAAGGTATTTCAACTTCTTTACCGTCTATTTGCACACCTATAGTGTACTCAGTCATAGTTTGTCCAGTTTCCTTATTTTTTTGCGGCCCTAAATAACCGCGACTAGACTTACGACTACCATCTGCTCTGTACATAGAAGGGTCAAGATCAGGTAAAACAGATCCATAATCTGTATACGGAGCAGGTACTTTTTTTTGAGCACGTTGTGGTACAGTAGTTTCTGCTAGAACTGGTTCTTCATCTTTTTCTGCATACCTAATAGGCTTAGAACGAGGGCCATACGCCTCTACTAATTTTTGCTTTGTCATTCGCAAAGCTTGGGCTATTCTTTTGTCTGGAATACCTGCTTCACGAAGCCTGCTAACTTGAACTTTAAAATAAGAAGGATCTCTAACAATTACTCCAGCGTTCCAATCCCCATTACCACCAAGAACAGGTTCATTATAATCAATTAACTCTTTAACAGAAACACCAAACCTCTCAGCAACATCCTCACGAGATTCTCCCGCCTTAATCTTATGCTGTCTTTGCCGCTCGTTTATTTTGTACTTAGCAACCATATTTAATTACTCAACCGTTGAACGTAAACCACGCGCTAAATCGTTTGGGGTTGGAGATGTTGGAGTAGTTGGAGTAGTTGGAGTAGTTGGAGTAGTTGTATTATTACCACCACCGTCATTACCATTACCTTTAAAAGAAGGATCATCTAATTCAAGAATTGTTTTTGCGCTGTGTTTTCTAAAATTAGCTAACCATTTAGCATCTATTTCGTTTGTGTTAGGATCAATAGGTGCGTTTATTTTTTTTGTTTCAACATTACCTGACGAACCAAACAACAAACCTTCTTGCATTTCATCAGGTGACGTTGCTTTTGGAATATAAGTTATTGGCTTAAAATTTCCTTTGTGTTGGGCCGCTTTTGATCGACTTGACGCCTCTTCTAACCTGTTCATCATTGTTGTAGCCGTGTTTAAATCTTTTTGTAGTTCCTACAACGGCTTTCCATATTTCTGTTCTATTGCCTGTTGTAATAATACCACCTTGTGTTTGAAAATTTTCAAGAACTTTTCTTGAAGGTTCTTCTTTTTCTTTTTGACTTAAAGCGTTAAATCTTGTTTGTGCGGCCTCAAACTGACCAGAGTTAACAAGAACTGCAATACTTGGATCATAATTAGAAAGTCCTCTATAATAATCTTGTAAAAAACTTTTTTGTTTATTTGTTGTAGCTTGTGTTATTGCTGTATTACTTGCACCAATATAAGAAGCACCACCTAATTCAACCATTTTATTTTCAAGATCATCTATGTAAAAAGAGGCTGCTTCTGCTCTAGAAGGTTCGTCAGTTTCTGTCAATATTTTTATTTGTTTTTGTATTTCTTGTTGATAACCAACTAATTTTTTTTGGTTGTTTTTTTCAATACCAGCTTGGTTAGCTGTTTGCAAAGAAGGCAATATTCTTAGTAGGTTTTCACTAGACATACCAAGCCCTTCCATACTACCCATAAATGCTTTTTGAGTTTCAGGATCAAAACGTCCTTCAGAAGCGGCTTGCTGTGCAGCTAAAATACCGCCCATTTGCCCTTTATCTTGTCGTTTTTTTTTTTCGTCTGCTTCCCGTTGCCTTCTAGGAAAACTACCAGCACTTTGAGCAGCAGTAAACAAACCCTGCTGATACGTAGGATTCATTAACCCTTGTATAAACGATTCTGCATATTTAGCCATTATATATCTACTCCTAATGCACCGCCTAACAACCCAGAACCAACAGAACCAAACAAGTTAGCTTGTCCTAATGCTGCTGCTAAACGAGCTTGAAGTCCTGTCATAGATCCTTCACCAAACAACCCAGCACCATACAACTGACCTCGTTGTTCCATCTCAAGAGGTGTCATACCTAGCTGTGCTACGTTCATAAGTTGTGCTTGTGGTATGTAAGAACCTGTTAATGCACCCAAGGCAAGCTGTTGTTGTGCTTGTTGTGCCGCCATATCCTGCATAGACAACTGACTACCAAGTCCAGCAAACTGTGCACCAAGACCCGCCTGTTGTGCTTGTAGTCCACCAGCAAGCTGTGCCATCTGACCTGCTTGTCCAGCCGCTGTAGCTGCTCTGCCTAGACCCTCAGACTGCAACTGAGATTCAATCTGCTGTGCGCTGAGTCCAAGCTGTGATAGCTGTGCAGACCGCTGTTGTGCTGCTGATTGAAGTTGGCTAGACATTCCTGCCTGCTGACCAAACATACCACCTAGAGTCTGTGCGGTTCCTAAAGCCTGTTGACGCTCTGACTGTGCTTGTTGCATAGCCATTAGTGATGCACTGTTCTGTGATTCTTCCTGTGCTTTAGCCATCGCAAGCTGCTCTGGAGTACCACCAAACATCGCTGTACGTACACCTAAGCGTCCTTGTTGAGCCAAACGCTCTTCTAACTGTAAACGCTGTCGCTCTTCTTCAGGACGTTGTGTGGCCCTAATACGCTCAAATACGTCAGCCTCTCTTTCTGCTTGAGGTGTTAGTACATTTCCTGCGGCTTGTCCTGCAAGTCCTGCGTACTGGCTTCTAAGTGCTTCAACATCAGATGGAGCCTGTTGTCCTAAACCAGCAGCACCCATACCTAATGCTTGTTGTCCAAACTGACCTATAGCTGGGTTAGGCTGTTGCCCTAACATACCACCTACTTGTCCTGCAAACTGCCCACGAAGAAGATTAAGATCTGATGGCTGTGTAGCCGCAGAAGTCATAAAATTACCACCTAGACCAAAAGCTTGTTGTGCTGCTTGTTGTCTTTGTGCTTCACCATACGGCCCTTGAAATAAAGCATTTTCTGCTTGGGATTGCAGCATGTTTTGAATATACTGTTCTTGCATTCCTAAATTTAACTGCGCTGAAGAACCGCCAAAACCCGGAACAGGGGTTTGTTGAGAATCCATAGCTTGAGATTTAGGATCAAAACCCGGTTGAGGATTACCGTTACCGCCGCCACCGCCACCGCCACCGCCACCGCCACCGCCACCGCCACCGCCACCGCCATTAGTAACAGCAGGAGGAACGTAACCGTATCCGCTATTAGCATTAGGGTTAAACGCTGGTGTTCCAGCAGGATTAAAACCAAACTGACCACCAGTAGTAGATGCTATAGTAAATGGTTGAAATTGAGTTTGTTGTAAACCTTGTTGTGCTATAAGGTTTGCACCAGCTTGTGACTGATCACCAATAGTACCAAGACGATCATAAGCACTATTTAATAAACCTAAACCAGCGCCCCCTAATATTGTATTATTTATAGCGTCGTTTCCCATAAGACCTTGAAGAAAGTTTTCTACAGTGTCAATGACCCCGCCTTGAATACTAGTAGCTTGTTGTTGTTGTCCCATCATTGGTTGATTAAGAGTTTCTATGGAGGTGTTTTGTCCCATCATTGGTGCCATAGGACGACCACCTCCAGACCCATAGGGACTCGCAGGACGACCACCAAGATTAGTTTGTTGTCCCATCATTGGTGCCATAGGACGACCACCGCCAGACCCATAGGGACTCGCAGGACGACCACCAAGATTAGTTTGTTGTCCCATCATTCCCATCATTGGGTTGATAGTTTCTATGGAAGTGTTTTGTCCCATCATTGGGTTGATAGTTTCTATAGAATTATAAGTAGCAAAATTAGGATCCATTAAGCCTGTATTTAAATCAATTCCGGGGGCTGCTAAACGCATTAGTAAGTTCCTCCGTCAATTGTGCCTGTAGACAAAGTACCCGTAAACGTCAACGCGGGTATTGTTACAGTGCCAGTAAATGTAGGAGAAGCTAAGTTTGCTTTAGTTGCACTGGCTGTTGCAATTGCATTAAACTCAGTGTCAAACTCTGCGCCACGAACAACTTTATTACTATCTCCAGAACTCAAACTGTCTTTAGCAGCAAAGTTAGTTGTTTTTGTATAATTGCTCATATTGTTTTACCTATAAGTGCTAATACGTTGATTTCTTGAAGAGATAAAGCAAAACCATTTATTTCTGACTCAAGACCAATTGTTACCACAGAACCATTACCTGTAGTATTAACAGTAGGTCTGGTTGTTAAATTTCCCCCAGTAAACTCAGCAACAGTGTACTCTGAGGCTGCTTCATTAAAGTAGTACGGAGTTTGATTACCTACCGTAAACTTTTGGGTGCTATACGTTGTGTTAAAGTCATAAGACCATTTTATAAACACAACAGAGTTGTTAGCGCCTACTAATGTTGGCCTAAGTTTTTTTAACATTTTAAGTTTAGACGGATCACCAAACGTCAAACCCGGACTGTAGTACCTAAAACGATACGCTGCTGTGTTGTCTCTGTAACCTGAGTACGTTCCTAATCCATCAGTTGTTCCTACAAATAGCGTACCGTCAGTCTTAACTTCAAACGACTTATGAGGAAGCGAAGTCCACCTAGTAACTCTGTACGTTCCGTTTTCAAGCCTTCCTTTTAAATCAAAACAATATGCTGTTTGTTGGTCTGGAAACATAATAATATAAAAAGAATTTTCAGGACTGTACACAGATGATGTAGGCAACGTTCTAATATTAATCAAATTAATTAATTCAGTTTTTACATTCAGGCTTAGGTCAGATATAGGCAGTGACTTTTCTTGTATAGTACGGCCTAAACTTCTTAAACCATTCTGAGACATAAACAAAACATCTGTGCCAATGTGCTGGACAGAGTTTCTACAGATACATCCAACACCAGCTATTGTGTCAACTATAGACATACTAGCTGGACTAGACGCTCCTCCGTACACAATTATGCTGTGCTCGCCAAAAACAATTAAAGAATTATTATGCGCTGCTAAAGCTTTAACTTCATCGTACCCGTTAGGCCACGCCTTAGATACATCTATAGAACCACTAGAACCACCAGTAAAAGTTGAACCACTAAGTAAATCAGACCAATAAATAGTTTGTGTGTCTGTTGCATTATCTACAATAAACATACGTCCGTAAGCACCAATAGCTTCGTGACATTTAAATGTTGCGTTAGTAGCACCACTATTAGCTACAGTAAATGTACGTAATCCCGTAGCGTTGTCGTACACCAAAGGATCAAACCCACGTTGGAAAAAGTACGCTTTGTCGTTAAAGTTTACTATCTTCCAATTATTAGCTGTTATAGAGTACGAGCCGGGAGTAGCATCAGTCAGGGTAGTTGTCCCTGTCATAATCTTATTGTTACCTGCTGTAAATACTACCTCGTTACCTGCATCATCATAAAAATAATGGATCTTGTGTACGTAGTCAGTACCTAGTGCAGTCTTGTTAGTAGTAACAACTTCTACACCTTTACGGGCAGCAATACGCCCACGCTTGTCAATTACAGCATTATCAGCAATGTCAGCATAAGAAAAATCCTGACCAATAGGAGAGTCTTCTGTGTTTACTCCTTTAAAACCCGGAGCAACTAAATTAATACTTTGTAGTGGCTGTGCCATACATTAGGCTCCTACGGAATGTACCAGATAGTTTCTTCAGGATGCTTCTGTGCGTCCATAGCAATCGCATCAGACAAAAACTTATCAGCAATACCAAAGTACTCAGGTGCTGATGTACCGCCTGTCTCGCCTCGTTCACGAGCTAACATAGCTATTGCTAAATGTATGACAGGCTGACTAGGAATAACTAACTTATCAGTATCAGCACTAAGTTCAGCGTTCCTAAGCGTACAATTAAACCGTAAGTCATAAACGGCGTCTGGCTTTGGGTATACGTCTACTTGTGTGTCACCATCAGAATCTACACCGTTATACGTGTAGTACTCAGGAGTGCCTGATGCTGGTGTTCCTATTAAGTACTTGTCGTCAAACCAGCGTTGAGATCGGTATTCCATAGTTAAGTTTGAAGTGTCGTTAATTACGTTTAGTACTTTAATTTTATTTTGCGAGCCTGTAAGAACATAGTTAAACGTACCAGAAGAAGTTGTTACAGTTAGTGTTGTTCTAAGAGCCGACCAATCCCAAGCGTCTTCTACTAGTTTTTTAGCGTCGTTAATAAAGTCACCTGCCAGCTTGCTATAAGTACTATCAGCAACACTAGATACTTCGTCTTCACGTAAACGCCTTAGCACGTTGTTGACCAAATTTAAATATGTCATATTATACGTAGTCCTTAAACAGGCCGCTGTTTCTTGCTATTAAATTATTTATTTCAGCCATGTAATCTGTTTGCGGTACAACAATAGGAGCATATGTAGGCGTTGTATAAGGTGGTACTTCTCGCTGAGGTGTAAAAGAATTACGTCCTGCTAACATACCGCTTGAAGTACCATCATCACCATCATCACCATTATCATCACCACCATCACCACCATTATTACCACCGTTTTTAGTATTATAGTATGTATACATGTTTCCAAAAGTTATTTCTGTTTCACCATCTTTTGTAACATCATCTGTAGTTTCGGTAGTTTGTTTACTTTCTGAAGGAGTTTGAGTAGGATTTGGAGTTTGAGTTGTAGTTGGAATTGTAGTTGTAGTTACTGTACATACACCGTTGTCATAAACACCTTCTTCTACTTCACCGTTTTCATTTGTTGTTGTACACGCCATTCCATCTTTATCTTTCTTTTCTTCTTCAGTAGGTTTATTTTCTGTAGGAGTTGTAGTTGGATTTGTAGTAGTTGTTGTAGTCGTTACATCATCTTTTTCTTTTTCTTCTGTTTCTGTTTTATCTTTTCCTTTTTCTTCTGGTTCTGATGTTGGTTTACTTTCTGTAGGAGTTTGATCTTTAGTTGTATCAAAAATAGAACCTTCACCAAAAATATCTACAGTAGTATCTATATTTGGATCCCAAGTGTCGTCTGGCCCAGAGTAATTACCGCCTATGACATAATTATCACAATTTTCTTCATCAAGTACTACTGGATCACCAATAGGAGTACCATTTTCATCTACCTGTACAAAAGTACAATCACCTATGTATATGTAATCATGTTCTGGATCGTATTCCCAATCTTCTCCAAGTACATCAAGAGGCCCGTCAGTATCGTCACCGCCTTTACCACCACCATCTGTAGGTTTACTTTCTGAAGGAGGAGGAGGAAGAGTACCACCACCAGTAAGAATACCACCACCTGTTGGATCAAAAACATTACCACCACCAGAAGTACCACCGTCTGTTTGTTTACTTTCTGCAGGAGGAGGAAGAGTAAAAGTAGGAGGAGTAATGTCAACTTCTACACCAAAACCTTCGTCATATGTACCGTCTTGGTTTTGCGTTGTTGTATCAATAAGCTCACCAGTAGCGCCACCATAATCTACATATGCAGTTGAAGTAACATTACCATCGTCATCGTAACCATAAACAGTAATTGGATTACCGTCAGCATCAACAGCATAGACTTCGTTTACGCCGTCATTATCTAAATCGCCTGACTCCCAATCAACAGCACCTTCTGGAAGATCACCAAAAATACTTCTAAGATAAGCATCTAATGTTTTAAATTCTTGGTTAGCTGTCCCAGATGGAGACATAGTGCTAAATTTAGCTCTAAGATATTCTAGTAGTTCAGCAAGGGTGTAACCTTCAACTACATCATCCATTGTAGGAAGAATGTCTTCTGCCATAATTATTTACCACCCTTTAGCTGCATTAGCTTGTCAGCACCACGTATGCCAAAGCTGGCTGTGACTGCAACGTACAAAAGATATTGATACCACTCAGGTAGCTTCCCTAGCTCTGCAAAGGCAACGCCTACGCGACCAATGATATCAAGATCGTTCATACCTACACCCCACATAATTGCTATCACAGGCGCACTCAAGACTACTGTGAACCACTCGTCTTTCCACGAGGATGCACTAGCCTGTGCCATGTGTTGTTCCCAAGACGCTGTGTTCTCTATCACTTGCATCTTAGCTACATGTTTAGCTTGTGATTGCTCGTGACGATTGCTCATCCAAGTCTTAGCGAGTCCAGCAATAGGACTAATGAGTGCTTGCCACACTATTGCTTTCCTCTGTTACGCCAGCCTTGCACCGTGTCTGTTTCCCATATGCGTATACCCACCCATATAATAGTAAACAAAGCAGAAATAGGTGGTAGTACTGCACCAAGAGTGCCTAGCATAGTACCAACACTCATGACATCAACTATTTGTTTTGCAGACTCATCCATTACTAACCCCTTTTATAATACTAATGGTAGTCCAGACAATCCCAGCAGAAACAAGTAATCCCGTAACTATTGCTGATACATCTAGCATTTTTCGTTGTCTTCGTCTCTGCCGGTAAATCAACTGTTCACGTTTAGCTCTAATGTCCCGACGCATTTGCATCATTTCTTTGTACGTCTCTTTACCATAAGCGTACATAATTAGTTCTCTGATCTGCTTCTCTTGTTCTTGTACTTTCTTTTTAGCTATAACAGCGTTCAATGCAGTAGCTTCGACTGAGTCACCGTCAAACATCTTTTTAAACAACGGTGGGTTTTCTGCTTCTTTCTCTGCTTCTCGTAAGTCAGAAACAAAGCCGTACCACTGTCCTAGCTTTTTAGCTACGTGTTCAATTTCTGCGCCTCTGGATACAAGAACTTCTACACCCTTGAATGCAGTAGACGCCATAGCAACTAAAGATACAGGATCCATTCATTTTTGACCTAAAAGTTTTTTAATTTTTTCCTGCTGCTTTAAAATTTCTTCTTGTTGTTTTTGTAGTTTTAGAGACTGTTTATCTATAGGTGATAACTCTGGCAAAGATATTACATTATTTTTTTTCATGGTTTTGTAGACCGTTTATTCTGGCTTTAACGGCTCAACAATTACCCTGCCATTACTGTCTGTCCATTCAGTGTCCAACATATGCTGGTCACAACGCTCACCAACGACCATCCAAGAAACGGTGTCTGTGCAGGACTCTTGCGAAGTAATTGTTAATACATTGCCAGACACAGAACCCTTCACGGCAGTCCAACCAGACTCATTACTGGTAAAGCACTGAACATTAGTATTAAGTAAGACAAAAGTACCAGCAGACATTCTTGCGGCATCATCTAAATTTACTGTGGCTGATCCGTCTACTAGAGCAAGCTTACCTCTGTAAATTAAATCTGCCTGCGGCCCTTCTACAAATGAATGAACTAAATGGTGCGTATCTTTTTTGGCTTCTAACGGATGGTCAATTTTGAACGATCCAGAACCTTTTGATAGCGCCCCAGCTACAGAAACGGCACCACTTGCAGCAATCCTCATTCTTTCTGTTACAGCCACGTTATCCGTACTACTTCTTGTACCAAAAATAAGGTCTGCTTTAGTGCTGCCACCGCCTGCTACAGTCAAGGCACTAATTTCTACGGGCGGGTTATCGGAGCCTGAAGCTGTGTACCCAAGCCCTATAGAATAAAGACCACCAGACGTAAATGTTTCTTGACCAACTTGAAACATCGGACTGCCAAAAGCTGTTGGCGGGGTGTCATTGATGACAACTCTTGCGCCAGAATGGTTTGAGGCTGACCCAATGCTTATATCCTCACTTGAGCTAATGGTCATAGCTAGTGCGTCAGCATTGTCATCAATGCCGTTTGAGGTAAACGTAGTAAACGTACCTGCGGCGGCACTAGCACCACCAATAACAGCGCCATCAATAGTACCTGCATTTATGTCTATGGTGCTAGGTGAAACACCTATTTCAATTACAGCACCACTTGCGTTTTCTGTGTAGAGGCGCTTATTAGTAAGATCCAGCGCAGGTTCGCCCTGAACAAGATCACTTGTCGCTGGTGCGCCTGAACCGTTCTTTAGCTTAATTGTAGTCATTAATAAGTTCCTCCGTCAACAGTTGACAGTGTTGTAGAAATAGAAGTTGTACCAGAGCCAGTGACTGCACCGGACAGTGTGATTGTTTGATTGCCTGTAATGTACGTACTT
>UEXL01000179.1_pt1 | contig 27810 bp, 43 predicted proteins | sample 1796671 | NCBI WGS metagenome assembly UEXL01 (sample SAMEA4772471, study PRJEB27181) | metagenome | reverse complement strand
TTGATCGAATCAGATGATGAAATTAGTACAATGATATTTGATGTTATTGGTGGTAAACTTGGGGGGTGGGAGCAACTCCGCATATGTCCCAGCTCTAGGACAAGTGAGTGTCATTAGTACCAGTACAATGAATACACCATGGGACTCAACAATAGCAACATCCCTCACAGGAACAACTGTGACAATCAAACCAGCTAACGCATGTTCAGGTGTGGTTCGTTTCAACATCTTTGTTGAATACCTGTCCCATGAAACAGCAGGACAGCTTTCGACTATCACAAACAGTGGAACAAGTGCGGGTAGTGGGGCGTTTGGATACTAAACTATACATCCAAAACTTTCTATAACCTTTTTTTAGGAGCGTCCCAGACTGCTAAAAAAATTGTGGAGTTATAATAGATGACGAATGTCAACACATTTCAAGGTACAGTCGGTGTCGGGACGAATAATCCAATCCACAAAACAAACTTGCAGTGGCGGGCAACGTCACTTTTGGTGCCGGTGCAACTACAACTAACTCGGCATACCACACTGGGATGCTAAATATAATTGGTGGTGGTACGAGAGCTATTCTACGAATCGAAAATAACAGTAGTGTCGGTTCACCCGCTATTATTTTTGGAGAAGGTGGTACTTTTACCGAAGATACCGTACCAACTATAAAAAAGCTTCAAGGTACTAATGATTTGGCTATCATGGGGAACCGAGTCGGCATCGGACAGGACCCCGTGGAGAAGTTAAGTGTGAATGGTAATATGACACTCGGTGTGCAGGGCAACATAAGAAGGACAGCTAATACAGACTTAATCCAAATCTACGGAGGCACCGGGGGCGACTCGCCAAACATCTTTATGACGGGGCATCAGCGTTCTTCAAACCCAGGTAATATAGGATTTAGAGCTGGAGCGACAGATGTCTTTCAGATGTATTCGAGTAGGATATACACACTGAACAATGTAAACTTTGGTATAAACAACTCCCAGCCAAACCTCAGATTTGATAATCGAGAAAAATCTAGGGTATCAGGTTGGAATTTTGGTATAGGGGGCAGCAGTACAAACGTAGCTAATTATATTAAAACATATGGTTTCGGTCCCAACAACGCCAATCATTTCAATAAGGATTTTATCGTTGGTGGTAATGAACGTGCCGGATATTTTGCAGTACATGGTGGTAGTTCAGCGTCAGGGTCTGGTAATGTACAATCAGCTAGGTCTGCTATCTTTACTATTAGTCCATATGGTAATAATTTCCATTGGAGTAGACGACTGGGAGATGGGAACCTTCAACTTGAGGCTAATGGTCAATTCAACGGTTTCAGGGTTCAGCATAGTGGCGGCGGGTCCTACCACTCACAATATTATGAGGGGTGGCATCAGAGCGGAATTGCCTTCTAAAAAAAATACGAGTCTATTATAAATGGGAATAATCATCAGAGACGATTATACAGATGATCGAGGAAGTCTTCATACAGAATATTATGGATACATACAAAGGTTGGAGACATGGAAAACAGAGAATGGTCAGTTTCAGGTGATGTCAAAAATGCATTATCATCCAACAAAACAGGCTAGATTAGATGGTAAAGAACCAATGCTCACGACGGATGAGAGTATAGGAACGTCCAATCTAGTATCATTACATTCACAGGTTTACACACACGTCAAGAAAAATATGAAGACGTGAGTGATGATCTTTAATATCTACATAAAAATAAACTCTAACCGTTTTATATGCTAGTTAAGCTTAAAAATAAACTCTCACTATATTATAAAATGTCTGGTGGTATTGCCCAACTCGTAGCCGTCGGTGCTCAGGATGTACACCTCGTCGGTCAGCCCGAGGTGTGCTTCTTCAGGTCCACCTACAAACGTCATACAAATTTTCCCAAACTGTCGAGCGTCAGGTCATTCAAGGCAACGTCTCAAACAACGGTATGTCCACCGTCCGCTTCGAGCGCAAGGGTGACATGCTCAACTATGTCTACCTCGTTCCCAACATGGCAGCGCTACCCAAGCTTACAGTCAAGCCCAGTGGTTGACCAAAATTTCCAAGGTTGAACTCCTTGTGGGGGCCAGGTGATTGATGAGCAGGATTCTACTTACTCCACCCTCATTGCTCCCCGACTTTCTGCGACTACCGCTTCCAAGTCTATTGCCGCTGATCTTGCCAATGGTGGTACCTCGTACAGGTGGTACCCCCTCCGCTTTGCTTTCTGTGAGAACTGGCAGACTGCTCTCCCACTCATTTCTCTCCAGTATCACGATGTCGAGCTCCGAATCACTTGGGGCTCCGCGGCGGCCGATGACAAGTGGGATGTCTACGCGAATTACGCGTATCTCGATACCCAGGAGCGTGAGGTGTTCGCTTCCCAGCCCCAAAACATGCTCATCACCCAAACCCAGAAGGCGGTCTCCTCCGGATCCAAGATCCAGGAGCTCAACTTCAACCACCCCGTCAAGTATTTGGCTTCTGGTAAGGCTTCTGCTATGGCGATCCTTAACGATAATAATAAGCTCAAGCTCCAAATTAACGGTACCGATGTTGCTGATTACAAATTTGCCGATCCCAACTTCTCCACCGTAACTTCGTATTATCACACCACTAACTCATCTTTAGGAACAGCCAAGACTCTATTCTTCTACCCATTCTGCCTCGATTCTGGTAAGCTTCAGCCTACCGGCAGCCTAAACTTCAGTCGACTTGACTCGGCTCGTCTCATCAACGATAACCAAGATGTTGGTGATGATATTTATGCTGTAAATTACAATGTCCTCCGTATTGAAAATGGTATGGGTGGTTTGTTGTACTCGAACTAAATCTTCTCTGTATTTATTAAAGATGTTTTGGACAGTATTTCTCCTTGCCATCGTTTTTGTATTGACGTACGATCCTAACTCCAGGACACTCGAAAAGTTTGTTGGTCAACCCACACAACCAACAAGCAAATCGTGTGAAAATGCGCATTACGAAGCCGTTCAATTTGCCCAGAGCCCATACGAATGCCCCACCGCTGGTAAGACTAAGATGGGTGCCGTGATGTAGAAAGCTTAAAAAGAAAATGACATTTTCATTTATAAATGGTTCCAGTCAATAAAGACACACTACTCATCGTTGCAGCGATCGTTTTTGCAATTGGTATGATTTACATGTTTAAAGAGTTAAACAAGGCTAAACAGGATATTGACAATTTTAAAGGTTTCTCAGCCCAGGTCGTTCGACACTTAGCTCCACCCCCAGAGCCCGTTTCTGCTCCAGTTCCTGTACCTGAAAAGAAGCTTGAAGATATCGATGAGGTGGATGAAAAATCCGAAGAATAATCATATCCACTTATTATAACTTGCGAATGCGCAATGAAGAAGTACAAAGCGATTGCAGTACCGGTTACTTTTACCGATGGGAAACCGAGATTTCTCACAGTAAGACTGGAGATTTAAAGATTGGATTTTCGTAACAGGTGGGTGTAGAAGACGGGAAATTTACAACCCCTTGAGGTGTGCCCTACGAGAATTAGAAGAAGAGACACGTGGTGTCGTGTCACTAAAAAATGGTGAATATACAGAATTCAAATTTATACATAAAGAAAGCTCCAACAGTAGACCTAGAATATAACGTATTCATATTCTTTGTCAATTACAATCGATCAGAACAACAAACACAAATTCGAAAGTTTACGAAGAAAAACACAAAACACAGATCAAAAAGATGAACAATCAACCCATTCGTAAAACCCGCGATGAGGAAAATGACTTCATGAGCTATGATACACTAGAAGAATTCAACGGACGTAAACGATGGAAGTTGATCATAGATAATGTCATTAAGAATCCCAATTTTATGCGTGTATAAGTTCTCACAATAGAAAAACCTTCTCTATTAAATAATGAAGTCTAAGGCTTTTATTTTAAGACAGATTGGTGAACTACTCGAGAAGAACCGAGGACTATGTGAAGAGGAGATTGAACAGTGGTACAAAGATAATGAAAGTAAAACGGTTTATGAATTACTCACATTTAAAGCAAATTTCTCAAAATCAAGAATATCAGGACGTCTCATGTATGAAATGGTTTAGAGATGAAGAACAATAATAAGGTATGTTTAAGAATTGGTAGCACTTCCCAAAATTCAATAATGCTACCAATCTATCACATGTGCTCATGGACGGGGTAAACTCACCGTGCCATTTGATAGATTGAATGAATTTTACGATAAGTATATAGAGTCTGTAAAATCTGGTGAAAGAATTTACGTCGTCGAGCAAAAGAGTGAGACCTATAACTTTTTCGTTGACATTGACTATAAAGATGTCAATCCCCTAGGTATTGACGATATCCATGATATATCTAAAAATATTTGTGAAACTGTTAAATTTCATGGTGGTAAAGAATGTCTCGTTTCTGTATCACCACCAAAGGTGTCGGGAGATCTAATGAAAACGGGTGTACATCTCAATTGGCCTAATTTCGTGGTTGATCAGAGTTCAGCTGTAGCACTCCGTGAACATATTCTAGTGTCTCTTTCTAAATTTAAAGGTGATATGGATTGGAATGATATTATTGATTCATCTGTGTATGGTGACACACGTAGGAAGACTAAAGGAAGTGGGTTTAGGATGCCGTGGTCATACAAACGAGCAAAACATGAAGCGTGTGGGGGTCGGGGATGTAAGGATTGTGAACATGGTAGGGTTGATCAGTTGGCTTATCTTCCAGTTTTTATTTACAAGGTTGGTTCTCTCGTGAGAATAAGTCAAGAACCGTCAGTTGAAATTCTTAAAATGTCAGCTGTTAGAACTGACGCACCTAGTACAGTTTCAGTGGAATCACCTTCAGTGTCTATACGAGTCAAGGAAGATTCTTTTCTAGAAGATCAAACTAATAATGAAATTTATGATGAGGAATTGAAAAACAGAATCGAAACGTTTATTCGAAAAAATATGGAGGTCAGGGAAATACATCACTAAACTATTCAAAAACAAAGAAACGTATTTCTCGGCGACGACTTCTAGATACTGTGAAAATGTAAAAAGAAATCATAGTTCGAATCATGTATGGTTTATACTTAGTGGAAAGTTCATTCTCCAGAAATGTTTCAGTCGACATGAAACTATTTTGGGACGTCGTGATGGCTTTTGTGAATACTTTTGTGGTCGCCGACATCAATTGACGAGTGACATTATTGATAAACTTTATCCCAAAAAGGAGGTTATCAGTAAGTGTCCAGAAATCAAAAAGTTGTAGAAAAACCAGAAATCAAACAGATGGACGTAAAACCAGATCTTGAAAACTTCATTAATAAGAATATGAAGTGCGACGATGATACACGTGTGGTTAATGTAACTAGGGATAAAAATAATTTTTTAGTGTTAACCACATCTAACTACTGTGAGACTATTTCTGGTGTACATGAGAATAAAACTATGTCGTATGTCATTACTAAAAATAAAATAAAACAAAAATGTCCAATATGTAAGAACAACAGTGGAAGAACTCACATCTTACTCCAAAATAACTAGTAAACTTCACCCTAAAGATACTTAAACAGAACAGCGTTTAAAGTATATAAATGGTAGTTAGTACTCGTTCTCGATTTGGTAGGGTTATAAAGAAGCCCGTTCTTTATATACCAGTAGAAACTGTACTAGACGACGATTATGCTACAGATGATCATGAAGATTTTGAAGATGATTCAGTAATTGATACTGAAGATGAATATAACTCAGAAGAAGGTAGTGATGACGATTATGACGAAGACGCTGATGATAATGGTAATCTCAAGGATTTCGTAGTAGATGACGACGAAGCGAGTGAAAGTGAGGAAGAATCAGCTTAAAAAAAACAGATTCTATATTAGAAATGGAAACTGATATTGGTAATCCTATTGAGTATAGCCCAAACCTTGACCCTTTAATTCAGGAGAAGAATGAAGATAATAATAAGGATGAAATAATTCAAGATCAACCATATTATTTTCATCCAAGTGAAATGAATTACCCACAATCCCCTCCTCAATCTGGAAAATTCGATCCTTTTACTGATATTGATAAATCCACATGGATTATTGCATTTGCAGTGTTTCTTTTAGGTTTTTTTATGGGAAAGACTATGCAACCAGTCATCTTAAGATATACTTAAGTCTCTTATACGAGTCGAAAGTTTTGTATCTGTGTCCTCGTACATGTCGTTATTCACACCCTTTTGCGGAAATCCACTTAACCAGTGAGTCTCCGGAACAGTTGAATAAGCAACAAACGTACCTATATCACCATATCTTGGGGGGATTCCATCTCTCCCAAAAAGAATGGGACCCCTATGTGTATCTTCAATGAAACCATCCGTTGTTGAAGCCTCATCAGTACCTGTATCAGTTGCTACTGAACCTAAATCTGTTTTGTTTTTAAATTGTATTTGGTTTAAAAAACAAAATAAAGAAAGCCCCGACTAACAATATTGTTAGAATTATACGAAGCATTTTTATTTAATGTATATGAATATTATTTACGCAGAAGAAACTTCGGGTTCTCCCTCCTCCTTTACCTCCTCCAACTTAGCATCCCTCGACGCTTCCTCCTCGCGCTGCTTCTGTCGCTGCTTCATCTCCTCGGCAACAATCTCATCAGCCTCCTTTACAAGCTCCTCCATGGGAGTGTCAGGCTTTTCCTTCTTGAGCCGTTCGAGGACCTCGGCTGGGTGAGAGATAGGAGCCTCATCGGGCTTGTTGTAAAACTTGGAATTATCATCACCTGATACGAAATGACTCTTCTCAGCCATCATCGCTGTTTTACGTTCGTTAAACATACGAGCAGCCTCAGACTGGTTCTCCCTGTATCCCTTCATAATCTCTTCGAGTTTATCGTTGGTATAGTGAACATCTTCAATCTTATCGGAATCGGGGATCAAAAGCCACTTATACATGTCAACCACGTAAATATCGAAAGTGGCATCTTCCTTCTGTAGACGTGCAGCGTGCTTAGCGGCCTCATCACGAGTGGCAAATGCACCACGGATCTTAATACCAAACTTCTCATTCTTTTGGGGGCACTCAGGACCGACAATGGATAGACAAGCAAAGATCTGACCGGGCACAGTGGTGTAATCTTGTTCAAGAGACATTATATTTATGTGTTGGCTTAAAACTTTAAGCTGCTATTTGTTTAATTGGCACCTTAGTGAAGCGATCAAACCTAAAGAAATAAACCTTATTATTCCATAATATGAAATGGAAGTAATTCGTAAAATCACAATGATGCCAAGAGAAATCTTATCCAGTCCGTTTCAAAAGAAGGTGAACACATTCTTGATGTAGGTGTGGTTTCGGTGGAGATCTTCAAAAATGGCACAAGTGTGGGGTGAACATTAACATGTGTGACCCAGAGCCATCAGCCCTAGAAGAGGCTCGTTCACGTGCAAAAAATATGCACATGCGTGTAAACTTTTATGAGGGTGATATTCATAACTGCCCAAACAGAGCGTTTAATATCGTGTGTTTTAACTTTTCACTGCATTATATTTTTGCCAGTAAAGGTTTATTTTTCAGTTCTATTCGTGAAATAAAAAAGAGGGTAAAACCTGGTGGACTTCTTATAGGTATCATTCCAGATTCAGAAAAAATTATTTTTAAAACACCACTCATTGATGAGACTGGTAATTTTTTCAAACTAAAAGACCATGGAAATGGTGGTTTTGGTGAAAAATTATTTGTAAACCTGGTCGATACACCTTATTATGCGGATGGACCAAAATCAGAGCCGGTGGCTTTCAAAGACCTTTTGGTCACACATCTAGAAGAGTTGGGGTTTAGCTTACAACTTTGGGAGGGTCTAACAGGAAATCCCATCTCAGAGTTATATAGTAAATTTATCTTTGTATATAAGAGATGATAGCTTTGATTATATTATTATTAATCAATTTAGTTATTCTTTACAACCAGGAACCCAGGAACTTGTTGAGGTTAAGGAAAAATATACCATCCTCAGGAAACACCTTCGTGAAACAAATAACGAAAAGTATCACATGCTTCACAGGACTATACCCATCACGGGTATGAAACGAATGCGGGGTTCTGTCGGTTCTAATACAAACAAAGGTGGTGAAATAGTTGTATGTCTAGATGGTAAAACGAATGAAATTTTTCCATGTTCTTATTCATGAATTGGCACATTCCACAGTTGATGAATATTCTCATTCACCAGAATTTTGGAAAAATTATGTTGAACTTCGGGACATATGTGTACATTTGGTATTTATCAACAAATACCAGAAAGAACAAATTTTGTGGTCAGCACATTCAGGATAAATAATCTCACTCTAGTTTAAATGAAGACACCAGTAAACATTTTACTCACTGCCATCGCGTACTGGCTGGCTTGGCTTTGTATGCTACAACCCTTGTACCCCTCGTATCTAAGAACTACTACTGAATCTCATATGGATGACTGTAATGATACCAAACGTCATTCGTTTTGCAATTGGCGATATTCCCAGACTCGCTGTAGACAGGGTATTCTTCTTTCGGCTACGTTCATCGCGTTAATTGTTACTTTCTTTATCAACCAGATTTCTGGTGAGACTAAGGATGCTATTACTGATCACACAGCTGACACTAATAAGAAGCTTAAATTGAGCGCCTTGTTAGCGGGGACATTCACTATTGGTGTACTCGCGACGTATTATTCGGGTATTGATAACTCGATTTACAGTAATATGGGCTGGGAAAGACCTGTTTAAGGCTTGATGACATAGTCCTTCATGATGAAGAAGCGATACCAGCTACGACACCTGTGGTCGCGAGGCCAACCATACTCCTACCCCTTGTTCGTTAAGGAACTTGGGGATAGAAGTCGCCAACTTGTCCTGAACAGGCTTGCTCACAGCAAGAGCAGTGCAGGCCGCAACAAGAGAGCAGTCATCTGCTCGTCAGTGAGGTTTAGGGGGTTCTTGCTTTCGGGCTTCTCAGCCTGGCCGTTGCGTGCATTCCCTGAGGTTGGGGAGCGGTCATCTGGGGCATCATACCCTGCATACGGGGTTCCTCGGTCATCTGGGGTGGCTCCATCATAATATCATTAATGGTGTAGAATCCATCGTCTCTTTACTTTGACTCACATTTTTTTCAGGTTGATTTACGCTACAAAGGCTGTTGAAGGTTTATCCGTTAAAGGTACCATTCCTTCTCCGTCGTCTGCCAAATTCATGGTAGTCATTCGATCTGAAGCCATTTAATATACCCATAGTTTTTGAACAATTATCGAGACGCACCTACTTAGTCTTTGTGATCTTGAGGCTTGTTTTCTTAGTCGCCTTCTTAGCATCATCCTCCTTCTGCTGCTGATGTTTGGGATTGTACATCTTCTGGTGTAATCTCCATAAATCTGGACCACCAACCCTGAAACCCTTCCTAACTGTTGCTTTGTACCAAAATACACAATCCTGAATCCTGTTAGATTTTACCGTATTATCTAACACGAGACATTCATAATTCTCTGTACAGGCATCCATCACCTTACAGAACATATCAAATGAGGGAAGATACCAAAAAGGATTTGTAAAGTTTTCTCTATTCTGAATGATGTTCTCCCTGAGAATAAACACATAATCCACATTGGCTCGTAGTGCTGGTGGTAAGTCCATCACATATTGCATTGTCAACATGAAGAAGATCTTCCAATGACGCCCATTCATAAAACACTGTCGAATACACGTGTCCTTGAGAAACTTGTTGTCATACATACAGTCATCCAAAAGCATGAAAGCTCCACAATTCTTTTACCCACTACCTATCAATTTACGTTGTCTCGCCATAACTCTTTCGATAGCATCTCTATCGTAATCACCATAGACAAACAAGTCAGGAATGAATTCTGAATAAAAGTGGTTACCCTCTTCTGTTCCTGAAAGAACAATACCAGCTGGGAGGTGTTTCTTATGATACATGATATCTTTCACCAGGGTCGACTTACCAGTATTACGCTTTCCAATAAAACACATACCCGATCATCTGTGATAGTCTCGGGTTTGAATTTCCTCAACTGGAGATTCATTCTACTGTAGTGTTTCGTTTTATTTAACAAAATTTTACTCATATACATTAGGAATGGCTGGTCGTTTGAGACTTGCTGCCACAGGGGTACAAGACGAATGGCTCACAGGTGAACCACAGTTTTCTTACTTTCCTGACGAAATTTAAGAGACATTCAAAGTTTGCGTTTGATTACATAGAAAGTCAATTTGATGGAACCATAGATTTTGATAAGACCATCACATGTAGAATACCCGGTGATAAAGGTGATTTGGTTAAAAACTTAACACTGAAGATCACACTTCAAGATCCAACACCTGATAGTGGTGGTGTGAATAACACGATCTGGTGTCCCTCTGTTATAACCCATCTTATTGAACATGCTGAACTTCTCATCGGAGGGCAACCTATTGAACGTATTACAGGCGAATACATTTACATGCATCAGCAGCTCTACAACACGAGTGATGATATAGATCAGACACTATACTTCCTAAATGGGCATGGTAATATATTGAGTTATGCTTCTGGTACAGAGTACACCTATTTCATAGACTTGCCCTTCTACTCTACTTTTATAGGAATTCATCCCTAGCTATACCAACCTGTGCCCTGACGAAACAGGTTGTGGAAGTACGAATCAAGACAAGACCCTTATCGGAACTGACATTTGGTGGTGCTGAACCAGGTGATACAGCCGCTATCAAGAAGTTTTCATTGGATACAGAGTTTATATACGTCACACCAGACGAAACTAACTTTCTGATGTCTAGACCGTTAGATTACGTCATCACACAGGTTCAGATGTCTAAATTCAAAATGAAGGCGGGTGATACTACAAAATCAGTTATGCTCAACTTCAAACACCCAGTCAGAGAACTTATGTTTGTATCACAGTCTGATGTTTCTTTCCAAAACAATTACCCAAACGAATACAATACGATAACGAATGCAGAACTTCGTTTCAATAATGAAGTCGTCTTCAATAGAAATAACAAGTTCCTGGTATACGAACAACCATTAAAACACCATGTAAATTCACCATACTCTGGTGTCATTACACCTGGTGCCCCATTTGGAAGTGCTTTCAAGTTTGGACCAGCAGAGTTTGGTATGTACTCCTTCTCTCTTCAGCCCGAAATGCCTTACCCTACCGGACAGGTAAATATGAGTCGCATAGCTCATAAGTTGTTTAAGATAACCATTCGACCCAAATACGCAGATAGTGATAACAACACTCGTGTATACGCAATAAACTACAATGTATTGAGAATAGACAGTGGATTAGCTGGTTTAAAATTTTAGGTGATATAATAGTAATGGCTGGTGAACTTCAGTTGACGTCTTCAGGGCCTCAAGAGAAGTTCTTTACGTTGGACCCAGACTATAGTCATTTCATAGAAACATTTAAAAGGCATTCAAACTTTTCAAATGAATATGTTGATCTAGACCCAGAAAATGAAGCTAATTTTGGAAAAAAGGTTAGGTTTAAAATCCCCCAAAATCAGGGTGATTTATTGAAAACATTGAGTTTGAAAGTCACACTCCCCGAAATCAACACACCCTCAGTCTGTTATATAGAATCAGCTGGACACGCTCTCATCGATTATGTAGACCTCATCATCGGTGGTAAAGTTGTTCAACGTTTAACGAGTGATTATCTTCAAATATATTCCGAACATTTCGTCACACAAACGAAGCAAGATGCACTCGAAGAACTCATCGGTAAATTCCCTGAGAGGACAGCATTTAGACGTGTTTCGAATCCACTTATTGTTGCTCGCAATGCACTAGGAAATACAGAAGATGTAAGCTTTTTTGTGGATTTACCTTTTTACTTTTACAACAATCCAGAACTCGCTATACCACTATGTGCTATAGATCGCCAAGAAGTTGAAGTTGAATTCAATTTGAGAAAAGCACAGGACATGGTGATCAAAATTAATGGAGAATATGGAGACATTACAGGAGAGACTTTAAACATCAAGGATTTTCAGCTTTGCACAGAAGTTGTGTACTTGGATTGTGAAGAAAGAATCAAGATTCGAAAGACAAAACGAGACTATCTCATCACACAAATCCAGGAAAATGTTTTTGATATTGGGGTCGGTGTCAATACTGGAAAGTTCAAACTCGATTTTGTAAACCCAGTGAAAGAGTTGTATTTCGTCGTTCAAAGACAGGGGACAGCAGGGGATGGTGTCTCAGAAGGGAACTTCGTCACCCTATTCGATTATGACAATACACTCGAAGAAACAGGAAACAAGTACATACTGTACGAAAACCTAGACCACCTCAAACTTACCCTCGATGGCCAGGAAATTATTACAGAGGACACAGGGAACATGGTATTCCTCAAGGCGGTTCAGGCGGCTATACATCATTCAAAGACACAGCTCATTAGACGCTTCTACTCTTATAGTTTTGCATTACAACCGGAAGAATGGTACCCAACTGGACAGGTCAATTTCAGTCTCATAAAAGAACAGTTCTTAGACCTAAGTCTGACACCGTGTGTAGATTATGCAAGACAGATTCGAGTATACGCTGCAAACTACAATATCCTTCGTGTAGGTGAGGGAACTGCGAAAACTATTTTTGATTTGAAATACTAAAGATGAACATGCAAACTGGTTTCGGTGATGGTGGTGATGGTATGGCAGAACAATACATTACCAGTATGACCAACATTCTCCTACCCGTTTTTGAACGGGGTGTGATACTCGCAGCTGAATATTCTAAAGCTTGTGGAAGAGATACACTTCTTCCAGAAGACATGGAATATGCAATGAAATATTGTGCTATGTACACAGTTGGTCAAACGACAGGAACGATGTTCCCCGATATTTATCAGGAAGAAGACTCTGAATCTGAATCTGATGAAGAAATGGAGGTTGTTTCTGATGATGAATGTCCGACATTCGAGAGATACTCAGGAAATGATCAAACATTTCTCCAAATGAATGAAGCATATGATAGGTGGGACGCATGGGTTCCTCAGAATCCGACAGAACACATGTTAAAAAATGCTATTAATAGTAATGAGCATCTCAGAGCCTGATGGTTGGACATTCTCGGAGAATAAGAGTAAATTACACATTTCTAATTTAGACTCCAGCTCTAGTGATGATTCATCAGATGATGAGGCATTGTTTTCAAAAACAAAATCAATCAAAACTAAAAAGTTTAAGAAGATAGTCAAGAAGGAAGAAGTTAAACTAGAATAATTTTCTTGCAATACTGTATAACAAACACAATGTCGGCCGCTGCTCTCCAGACCGTAAACCTCGTCACCCAGGAACTCCAGACCCAGACTCTCAACTCGATTGTTGGTGGCTTCTCGTTCGCCGCGGCTATGTCGTGGATGGACTTTGTTCGCTGGACCATCACCCAGATCGTAAAGGTTCCCAAGAACGGTGGTGCTCAGTACGCGCTTACCGCCATCCTTACCTCCCTCCTCTCTGTGGTTGTATTCTTGTAATCTCCCGCATTACCGGTAAGGTCACTAAGCCCGCGCAGCCCGTCTACGCGATAACCCGCTAATTGGTTTGCCCTTCATGAAAAATATCAGAAGTAGACCAACTATAACAATAAGCGCAATATAGAGATACTCCTTTCTCCATATATAAGAATTCTTCACCACTTCAGGAATACTTATTATTGGCTCTTCTTTCTCAACCTTCTTTGGTTCTTCTATAGGAACTTTTGGTAAATTCTCAAGTTTATCAGTAGAACCTGTTATCTCAAATTTCAATATATGATCTGATTTCTAAAATCATATGGGATGAGTCGACCATGGCTCATATAAAAGAATTCAACTTTGACATCCTTTATCATCTTTTGACTTCCAGAATGGAAGTGATGCACTAATACATCATCAGCACCATTGAAGTTTATAAAATCAGAGCCATCCAGGAGTATATGACCGGTATAGAAAGGTGTCGACGTATACACAGTTTGGGTGAATTCATCAGAACCAGTCGTAAGTTTTAACACGAGTGAATTTGGACCATTCAAATTTATGGCACCCGAACGAAGAGTATTGTTGGTAGATGTAAAGTTTTCTGAACTAAAACCCATAATCTGGTGTGGTGTTGTTAATGGTGAAGTATTACTCAAATACCCATTCGTACCATCGTAAAATTCAATTGTGAAATCATCAGATGCTTCTGTGTTTGAAAATACCAATGACTCTGTTTCCTCGTCGAATATGACACTGTCTATATGACTATTGGAAGGTGCCAGTTCTATATCCAAGTCTTCAGCTAACACATACCCATTTGAATAGTTTGTTTCATTTAGTGTAATATTACACCATCTACACTAAATGTTTTGTTCGTGGCTGATGTCATCAACTGAGGTGTAGGAATACGAGCAGACACGAGCTTAATGTTGGATATATCGTAAATAGGATTGTCCAAATTTACGACATAATTATTGGCGTATGTATAGACACTCGTATCTCTTTCACTACTATCTATGTTAAGGGTGTGTACCTTCATTAAAATAGGGGGATACTATTTTAATGACTGTTTTTATCTGACGATTCTAAAATCTTACTGGTAAAGACCATGCGCGAGGGGGTTGTTCTGGAGCTGCCTCTTCGCGATACCAAGATCTCTCGTGTTGGGATTCGCATTGCCCTTGTACGAGTTAAACTGGTGGAAAGGTTTCTGCTGATAGTTTTGACTCCAACCACCGTTGGCGGCATTCACGCGACCATCGACACGTGTAGTATCCGTGCGAACCGCTGTAAGAGCACCACCCTGCTTGAGAGCAGATTCACGAACATTCATGCGACCAGCATTACCCATGCGGTTTGGCTTTCCTCTACGATCTTCGGGTCGGAAACCATACCTCATGAGCTGTTCATTCGTCTTGGCGGTCACTTGAGAAGCAGCACTCTGGGTATAAGCACCATGATGACTGTGAATACCTGGAGCTGGGCGATTCGTGTATGTATATTGTTCATCCTTGCGATCACTCTTGAATCGAGTGGGATCTTGCGACATCGTCTGCGCAGAGATGAAACGCTTGGCACCATTGAATCCTAAACCATCATTACGAAGACCAGTCTCCGAACGGTTCGTGGTACGCTTTGTCTTTTCATGCTCATTGCGGGAACTACACCAGACATACCTTGAGCTCTTCCAGCCATGGTAGGTCGCCTCGATGGGAGGAAAGCAGTGGTGTCGGGTTTGTTGTGAGTCAAGCTCACCAACAGTAGCCGAACGACCACCAGTGACATCGGCAGCAGGACCGGAACGCCCTGGAAGTGTTGTCAACCTGTACTCACCAACGTTAATTGGGTTGACCCTGAAAGTCTGCTGAAAGCCACCAACTGCTGGTACACTGGGGTCAACACCCAAACCTGGACCGACGAGTTGCTTCTCACTAGGGTGAAAGGTTGTTCATACGACCATGATCATACATCCGGTTGCTCATGTTCAGAATTTCCTGACCACCACTACGCTGTTGCATGGTGATGTCTCCAAAATTCTCCATCTCCCGTTTGTGAGGCACTTCGTTAGTAGGTTGAAAATTATTCGATTCATTTATTTCTGGATTTTTCAATGTTGGTGTGTCTTCGACAGAAACTTTTGCTGGTTGGACTTGGTACTCAAGTTCCTTCCAGCAAAACAAGACCTGCAACAGCCATGAGTGATATAGGATCAGCCATTCTTACTTCTTGTTAACATTTTTATTAAGTACCTTGCTGAAACAGACCATTCTGGAGTTCGGCTCGGGTACTCGCGGGCTCATCGCATCTGTACGAAGTGGAACCTTACACTCCATGTTAGAGAGGGAAAAGGTTTCGCTCGTATGTCTGAACGATATGCTTGTTAAATCGGGAAGTAGATTGAGGGCGGAGTTGATCACTAGTTTCGATATACTGTGCTGGTGAACCCTTGCCCGCCATGTAAGGGGCAGTGCCGTACAACATAGTGTTGGGTCGGCAACACCACAGTTTAAGGTACTGGGCTGGGGGTATACAAAAATTTCATCAGTCGCTTTTACCGGGGAACGGCACCCGCATTTTGAACAATGGAAAGTCCAGGTTGAAGTTGATATGCCATTTATTATTACATAAGAATATTTATCTAGCAAACATGCCAGAACGCTTATCGCCGTGACTACCGAGACCAGAAAATGCCTCGAGCTGAACACCACGAGCGTTGGGATCACAGAAGCGGGTGTCACTTTTACACATGGGAGCATGTTTTCGCCCATAAAGAGATTCCGCAAAGCCGTCTGGTCCCCTGGGATTTTGGTCACGGGGTTTGAAACAAACTGACGTTCCATGGCGTTGCGAAGATACTTGGGCATGGGTGAACGAGAACGACCCGCATCATATGGAATACGGTCACTGGTGTAACTGTTCACAAACGGTTTAACGGTGGGATAATAGCACGCCTCTAATCTGTTAGGTGCGTCACTAAAGTCGGTGATCATGACATTTCCCATGGGATTATCGGGTGTTGGCATCTGACAGCTCACACCTTCAACCGAACCACCATACGTCTCCTTAACCATCCTAGACTTATAAAGAACGTAAATAACGGCGAGGACCGTCGCACCCAAAACGAAAACCCTAGGGTCACGGCGAATGAGATAGAGTATGGTGCATACATAAATTACGAATCGGGAAGCAGCATTAACCCGGTCTTCTGGAGTTTGATCATTTGTTGGCCAGAATTGATTAACCTGGTCAGCTCTCACGAGCTGCTGAGGATCGTCGAACCAGGCCTTCATTTAGTATATGTTAGGTTTATTTTTTGGGCAGACCACCAAGCATACTACCCATCATTTTCATGAGAGCGTCTTGGTCGAGGTCACCGTCTCCATCTTGCATCTGGCTTGCGACACCCTTTGCAATCTTTTCAATTTGTGAAAGAGTATCGTCTGGGAGAGAAGTGATAGTGGTACCGAGCATGTACAGTGTTTGGAGATACTGCCAGGTAGCAGCCTTTGTATTTGTGGACATATTACCCCAATACTTCTTGATATCGAGTTCCCTGAGAAACTCGATGTTCTCAACCTCTTCGAGTAAAAAAGTCTCATCCTTGGCAGAAATCTTTCCTGCGTAAGGGGTGACACCATCCATAAAACCGTTTACAACGAGACGGGGATTGGTGGACTTCAACATGTCAAAGGAGGTGAGCATCTTCTTAATGCCTTTTTCATCTGGAAAAGTCTTGTGCAATTCCACAAGAAATTGACTCATCATATCATTAAACGCAGATACGGACGCCATATTCTTATACTATTGGTTAATCTTTAAGTTTAGAAAGGTTCACTAGAGATAGCTTCCTTCTGTGCTAAACCACCTGATATAATAAAAAATACCAGTATCGCGTTGAGAACGGCAGGTTTGGTATATTTATTGAGTTCTAATTTACCTTCATTATTCAAATATGCTTTGAGGTGAATATAAGCGGCGGTTATTCCCGCTGCAATTAGGGCGGCACTCACTGGGTCGCGCAAATGATCTGAGAGTTCCATTTAATTATACCGGGGATTTTTTGTACGATGGTCTGGTGCATCACCAAATAATACGTCATCGTCTGTAGGTTGAGGTTGTTCCTGGGGGGGATGGGTGAGCGATTGGTTCTGATACTGGTTCTGGTCGGGTGCGTACACCGTGTACCGTTTTGAACTCATTTTCAAGTCCGGTGGGTTGGGGGTCATTCATTTCATCTAGGGGTTCTGGTTCCATCATAGGCTCAGGCTCGGGCTCGGGCTCACCGAAGGGTTCTTCCATATGTTCGTCGAGAACGTCTGGGTCGGTGGTGTCTTCGACTTCTCCATCCAGAGAAATATCCCTAGTCTCTTGTGACATATACGTTTGGAGGATTTGTTGAACAGGGATCAATTCTTTTACGGTGTTTTCGATAGAAAGGGAAAAACGCATCGTGAGATTCTCATCACGAGCGTATTCACTCTGTTCTTCATGAAAATATAAGGATCTTTGTACAAGTCCCGCGCAGCGTTGTTGTAACACGTTTGAATAAATACCTCTTCGGTAGGAAGCTTCAGGGAAATCTTCTTGTTATCCGCCTTGAGGCGAACAGCTGAAAGAATCTTAGTGCACGCAACAAAAACAGCAGCGAGAAGGTCACCAAACCAAGAACACCGGTCTGTGATGTTATCGGCGTGACGCTTAGACATTGCATTCGACCAATTAGGAACCTCCTTCAACAACTTCTGAAACATGATGAGAACTTGTTTCCCTTAGAGGTCTTCACAGATTCCGCATACATATCCTGAAAACTTCAATCATAGGTGGACATGATAAGGCACATCTGTCCGAGATACTCCTTTTTAGCTTCTACGAGAACGTTCAGATTGTCCATTTATGATTAATAGGGTTTTAAAATAATGTTTTCCTACGCACCTCTCCTGTACTGATTTGCCATCTTCTTGAGATTCATGAGATTTGGAAATCTCCCTCCTCATCCTCTTCACTTTTCCTTTTACTCTTCTTGGGTACAACCCATGATATGTACATGTCATGATCACTCAAAGTCTTACAGTAAACCCACCCAGTTCGAATTGTCTCTACATATTTTGCTGCAAGTCTCCTATCAAATACGGGTACCAATTAGAAATGCTGGTACGGTGAGAAAAATCTGTTTATGTCCAAGTTCTACAGCTTGTTTAATTTTGAAGAAAACTGTTCATAAATTTTCTTGTAAATCTCTTTCCTGATTTGTTTTCTTTTTCATCAATCTTAGTCACGTCATTGATGCTTAACATTACAATTACTGTAATTTATTTTTAGCGGATTCCAACTCACTTTGAGTAGGGACAGCAGCCTCTTTAACGAGTTCATATTTGACAAACTCCTTACCAGCCGAACCTCTGTGAAAGCACCGATACTCCAGGAGCTTCAACACCATGGGTTGTGCGCGGAGGGAAATAACACGAGACTTGCCATTCTTAACCTCGAACGACGCAACAACGGAGAATCCAAAGGAGAATCCACCCTGCTTCATCACCATGAACATGAGTTCATACACTTCATCACTGTCCTTCTTGTACCCCTTGACGGCGGTAGTCTCGATAATGTAGGTGCAGACACCAGTGCGGTCAGCAATCTCTTTGTTGGCCTTGAGTACAAAGTCTTCCATCGCATCATTGTCTAGACTTACCTCAAATTCTTCAAAGCCATCAAGGTTTGGTCTGGGATCATTCAACTTTACCTGGGAGACTGGCTTTGTGTAGCCTGAGAGAGACCGAAGGTCTCTGTGAACATTTCCATGTTGGTTGTGAGAAGGAGAACTATCAGGATGAGAATGAATGCTAACAAGTAATTCATCTTTACTAGTATGCGTTAATTTTTTTTTAGAAAATACCATATAGATAGTAGATGTCGCTCCTGATCTATAGCCCGAGATGTAAACATTCCATGGATGTAATCGAGTATATTAATAGCCATCAGCAGCTGAAGCAACTTGTGCGCTATCACAATGTCAATACACAGGGTATACCACCCAACTACCAAAGTAAGATCAACCGTGTTCCGACCATGCTGACAAAAAATGGCAAGATCTTGGTTGGTACTGAAATAAAAAACTGGCTCGACTCACTCCTCCCCCCGAAAGAGGTCTCCCATGGTTCTGTTAGTGCGTTTGGATGTTCGATGACTTCCCTGGATGGTGATGCACCCAACTCAGACTTATTCTCATTAGATGACTATGGACAGTCCCTCCAGCCTGCGATGACAAAGGAACTCGAAGAAAAGATAAGCCGAGAAGTATCAAAGGGTGTAGCGTATACAGATTTAAAGATCTAACGCACATGTTGAAGTAGATATGAAATTGGTTACTATCCAAGCTTCGGCTTTCAAGTCGACCTTTGAGGTTTTGAAAGATATCCTCAATGATGTGAATATATACTTCAAACCAGATGGAATGTATATAGTCACCCTGGATACAGCTCGAACCTCACTCATTGACATCTACTTGGCTGCTGACAACTTTGAGGAATACTCATGCGATCAGGAAGAGATTATCGCTGGTATCAACATCTCAAACACGTTCAAACTGCTGAAGACGATAACAAATAATGACGTACTGACGATTGAAATCAATTCCAAAGAGTACATGAACCTAGAAATTTCGAGTGAATCGAAAAAATCTCATACAAAGTTTGAACTCAAACTCCTGGACATTAATGAAAGTCGTATTGAAGTTCCAGAAATTGAGATGACCACCATAACGACACTACCATCCACCGATTTTCAAAGATTGTGTCGAGACATGTCGAACATTGGTACAGATATCGAAATTACAAGGGAGGGTAAGAAAATAGACTTCAAATGTGAAGGTGATTTTGCAAACCAGGAAACATCTATCGAATGTATGGATGAAAGTCAGAAAATCACTGGTATGTACAGTCTGAAATACTTGAATATCTTTACAAAGGCGACGAGTATGTGTGCGTCTGTGCAAATTATACAGGAAAGTGGAAATAGGTTTTTGATTCTAAAGTATAACGTCGCAAACTTGGGTGAGCTGAAGTTTTACCTAGCAACTAAGGTATCTGAAGATTAGTCGTATAATCTTCAAGAGTATTGATAACCTTTTTCATCCCTAAACTACTCGAAAGGATAATCTTAGGAAACCTATCCTTTAGTACATCCCTATCATAATATAAGAAATGCTCGAGTGGAACCTTTTGTCCATGGAAATCGTTCCGAGGACCGCTGTACCGTTTCACCTTTTCAGTAATGTTTTTCATTGGTTTATCATCATGATCAACTATCCAAACACTACTCAAAGGGATACTAAAATGCATTGATGCACTTTCTTTTTCACCAGGTTTGAAATTGATATCATTAGATATAGCAGTGTATATATGTCCGTTGTAATAGTACTTTACACGTAAAATGACATACTTGACGTTCTGGGGTATAGAAGTGTTTCTGAAATCTCTACCAGTTGCGTCTAGGTAAAATTCCTCAAGAATGCCATCCCAGTCTTTACTCTCTTCTGCCCAAAAAGTGTCTTCAGTCTGGTACTTCATATCATAATCAATCTTGTATTCAATTTCTTCTTTTGCAATCGTGTAGTCTCGTGGTGTGGTTAAACTTTTGAACAGAAAGAAAAGATGACTTAAAAGTTTGATGAGCATTTCTTTATATAGAATGGAGGGAAACTTTTTAAGTAGATATAACAACAAGTTGGATGAATGGGGTGAGTTAATTAAGAAGGATCCATACAACAAAGGTAAATATGAGTCCGAGATGGCCCAGTATATCATGAAGTGCATGCCTTATATGAATCAACATGCAGATGATGGTGAGGAGATGACAAACACAGATAACGTCTTCAATGTAAAAGAGACTGTTGGGTTAGCAAGAAAAGACATATTTACAGACTATTTGATAAAGGTGGAAAATAAGAATATACAAGGACCAAAGAAATCTTCTGTACACATAGATCAGTGTCCAAATTGTATATACAGTAATATTGTTCATATGAGGTCAACCGCAGATTTGGTATGTGATGGGTGTGGTGAGGTTGTAGCCATAGCAATGACAGAAGAATTAACCTACAGAGAAGAACAAGAGACATCAGAGAAAATCATCAACTATTCATACAAGAGGGAAAACCACTTCAATGAATGGTTGTCTCAGTTTCAAGCACAAGAAATGACCAACATACCTGAGGAGGTCATCGAACAATTGAGAAGTGAATTGAAAAAGATGAAAATCAAAAACCTAGAAGACATTACACACAAAGATACGAGGACTTCTCAAAAAATTAAGACTAAACAAATACTATGAACATGTTCCGTACATTACAAATATTTTGAATGGAATCAAACCACCAAATATGCCACAAGAACTAGAAGAAACATTACGAATCATGTTCAAAGATATACAAAGACCCTTTGATGACAATTGTCCATCAGAACGAAAAAACTTCCTCAGTTATTCCTACGTACTCTACAAGTTTTGTGAACTTTTAGGTGAAGATGACTTTCTCCAATACTTTCCACTTCTCAAGTCTAAAGAGAAGTTGTACCAACAAGATGTCATCTGGAAAAAAATTTGTCATGACCTCAGATGGGAATTTATTCCAACTGTATAGTATGATTCTATCAGTAGCAATGGGTACCTTAGTAGACATGGTTATGTTGATGTAAAATCCATGACCAAACTTGCCAGACATAGAGCACTGGGTAGGGTTATAAAAAATGGTGAACCACCACTAGGTCTATTCAGACGTCTCAATGTTCTCATGATACTTTTCAAGAACAAAGATCCAAAACTATCTAAACTTTTCAAGAGTGATAGAGATTGGGTAAAGAAGAAATATTTTTTGTAAAACTTTTAATTTTTTCATTTCAATTAGAAAATTTTTTCAAAATCGATTTGTAATTTAAAGATTCAACTGAATATTTTTTTAATGACAGAGTGTCCAAATTTTTTAGTGTGTCATAAGATGTATGACCCAAGACTAAAAGTATGTAGGTCATGTTTTTGGAGATTCAAAAATCAAGTTCTTGAATTCGAGGATGATGAATGTTCAATTTGTCATCAACACGTGAAATGTGTCAAATATAGAAAACACGAAGATTTCGTATGTCCCAAATGTTTCAACACCTAAGTAGTATTCAAACACTGATTTTATAAAGCAAAATGACCGAGGAAGAAAACAAACCCCTGTTGTCACTCTATGAGCTCGCACCAATAATGTGTTCGGGACACCTAGATAATATCAATCAAACGGACCCGGCTGTTCAGTATTGCATGGAACAGGCGAAGTTTCATCTGAAGACGGCCCATGAACTCCTGGAAGCAGCTGTGTTAAGTCCGCAGACACGACACGATGATGATCTCGTATTTTATCAAAGGCTTTCGCGAGTTCTCCCGCTGATGGTCCTAATGCAATCTTTCGACTCTCAACCTCCCGACCCGGTTGAAGAGGAAAATTCACCAGATACGCCGTCCTCAGTCCTGTCAAGTCAAGATATTTTCGAGCCTGCTGCTCCATCCCATCAGTCAGAGTCTTAATGGCTTTTAGTTCTAGTATTACAGTGTTGTCTATGATAATATCAGCTCGTAATTGTCCAACTACATGACCCTTAAATCTAACCAATATATGACGCTCAGATTCATATGGAATACCTTTCTCTCAACAGTACCTCACCGCGTTGTGGTATACCCTTTCACTGTAGCCAGGACCAAGTTCAGAATAGACTTCCCATCATTTTCTCTATATCCCACTTCATTTATAAAGAAACTAAAATTTTCTCTATATATGTTAAGATGTCTCAGTCAGGCGCATTTTTAAGAAATCTGAACAGAGGTGATACTGAGTTGAGAAATATCATCACTAAAATAACTAATCTGTCTTCATTCACACGAAATACAAGAAATGAAGCTGCAAGAAAAATACAAAAAGCCTGGAAAGCTGGACGACGAAGAGAAGTTAGACGATTAATGCGGAACATTCAAGCCGGTCAAGTTAACAATCTCGCGAAAGAGTTTGAAAAGTTCAATCTCATAAACCGTAATAACTCTGGTAATGTCATCATGACTAACGTAGCACCCGTACGTCCTAAGAAGCGTAAAGCCACTAATAGCAACAGCAACGATGAACAAACAATGAAAACGCGTGGTCGGGAGGTGGAGCTGTCAAATCTTGAAATTGGTAGGGGTATGGGGTGTCAGTATGCAGGTATTCCCAGGTATATGAAGAGAGCTAAGAAAATGCTTGATGAGAAGAGCATCATTTCGTCATTTTTGGATTATAACATTGAAACGAATCAATACGGTATCGTTAAAAATATTCCCACAATTGTTAATCGTTTCGGTCGGATTTATAATTCTGGCTCGAGAATAGTCCCAACAAATCAAGTTCATTTTTTCATGGTTGGATTACGAACTGATAGCAATGGGCATGCAGTCAGTGTATTGGTTGACCCACGAGACCCCAAAAATAGAAGAATATGGGTGTTCGATCCACACGGTGAAAAGTCTAGAACTTCGATTTGGGGTAAGACTACACGTAAGAAGATTGTTCCAATTTTACAAAAAATGTTCAAGATACCTGGTCGCAAAGTCAGATATTACGGTGGTAGAGACCTCCAAGAGGGAAACACTCGGGGTGTGTGTACAACATTTTATGTGACGTTCATGGAAATGATTCCGTATTTACTTAGTGGTGCCGCGACTATTAACCAAATTAATGAACTCGCTAAGAAAAACAGTATACAAATACGAGCCTTTTACCTGAACTTCGCTCCAGAAACTGAGGGTCGAGTGATAGTTAAAAACAAGACGCGATAAAGTCTCAGTGTATAACAGGTAGTGTCAATGAAATTTAGACTCATGCGCCCAAATATGGCGATAAGAAGAAGAGAATAAAACTTTCTCGTGAAGTAGTTCACGATTTGAAAGAAGTGAGTAAGTTATCTTCTGTCAAACAATGGGAATTTGCGGGTAATATTAAGTACAAAAATTTCGAGTTTAGTAAACCAACTATTGTCACATCAAAAAAACGGAACCGTGTCGAAGGTCCTGAAATTGATAGAAGTTTGGTATTCTGAAATGTCATTTCACACACACCCAGGTATTGGTCATCATGATGGCACTGTATGTCAAAATACACCGATATTCGCAACTCTCCCCAGTAATGCGGATTTTGATGCATATATCAAAGGGTTTCCTCAAATGCAAGTCAATATAATTTGCGATTCACATGGATATTACGTTATTAATATCCTCAAATCAGCGTACATGAGGGCATCACCTTTACCAGAGGCTGTACATGAATATATGAGAAAAGTGCGCAGCAAGGCCGTTCATGCGTATTTGTGTATTTTCCGATAATGGAATTGAGTATTTTCAAACCACTGTAAAAAATTGGAAAAGAGAAATCAATGAGTACATTGACCCAGAAATGATGAATCTTTTTGGGGTGTCAGTTCGTTATTATTCGTATGATGATGAACCTCCGATTGTCACCGTCTATCGGGATATAGACGTAGTATAGCGTCTTCTAATTCATCCACTTCATACCAGGCCCAATGACACTCTGAGGATTCTTTGTCGATTTCACACATTTCCTGTGCTTCTTTTATCGCCTCTGTGAAGCGTAAACGAAGTCTCAGATTTTCCCTGACTGGTTTTACCTCCGTGATACTTGGTCGCTGGTACATACCCTCAAGGACATTCTTACGAGTCTTTACCAATTTTATCTTGTAAAGACTGTTTTCAGAGAAGGTTGCTACACATTTCATACCTTATGAAGGTATTAAAGTTTTAAATACAAATACTACTATAAGATGTCCTCTTACAACGTTGAAGCCTGTGATTTCAAGTACCGTGTATCCTCTCTTGAGAAGGTTGTCGATGGTGATACAATTGATGTTAACATTGACTTAGGTTTTGATGTATGCACAAAGCAGCGTGTCCGTCTTCTAGGGATCGATACACCCGAATCTCGCACTTCGGATAAGGAGGAGAAGGTCTTCGGTCTCCTATCGAAAAAGAAGCTCAAGGAATGGTGTCTCAAGGCTGTCGCATCTGAGAAGGATGATATCGATATCGAACTCAGATGCCCGGAGGCGGATTCTAGGGGTAAGTTTGGTCGTGTACTTGGAGAGGTTTGGGTGTGTGAAGATGGTGTGTGGACCAATGTGAATAAATGGTTGGTGGAGAATCACTACGCGGTTCCATACGGTGCACAGAACAAATCCCTCGTTGAGAGACTTCACATCGCGAATCGACGTATGTTGATAGCTTTACATCCAAATGATTTTAGTTCAGAACTCAAGGAAAAATATTCGGACATAAGATCACCAGGTTTAGATTTGTATTAGTAAGGATACTTGTGCACCCATAAATTACAAACCCATTTTCTCCCCGACTTTACAGGTTGCCCACCATGTAAAGCATCGGACGTGTCTAATCCATAATTATCCAATGTGTGAAAAAGAGTGCATCACCAGCTTTGAGTTTATACTTTTCATTTATAACTGGGAAAGCTGTTTCACCCCCCTCATACTCATCATTGAGAGCTATGATGAAAGTGTATAACCTCTTGTTCTTGTCTTGATAAAAGACATCTTGGTGAGGATTATAGTGTCCACCCTCTTTGTACCGTAAAACTTGAAGCTGTTCACAATTTTCGATCGGTCTATCTGTACGACTGACACATCGTTCTACGACACTTCTAACAATAGGGTCTTCGGTGCTTAACCAAGCTGTCTCACTTTTTCGTATTTGTTCATCAACCCTTCTATCCTTATCTACAGTTGATACTCGCAATTTGCTTTTTGCTTCTTGCTTAATATGGATACGCTCATTTTCACTCAAAAAATTTTCGATTACCACCGGTTTGGGATATGTGGGAAGTAGATACACCAATAATACAATGAGGAACAATAGAATGACCATCTTACTTATATTCATAGAATTAATTTTCTAGGAAATGCGGAGTTGTACCTTTTACGAATTACAGTGAATATTTCATCACTATAATCGACGAGTTTTTCTATGATTCTGAATATTTCGTCATGTTTTTCTTGATCAAGTATATATTGTCTTAGAAGATCTCCACCTGTATTAGATATCATTTCAAATATTTGTGAGATATCTCTTGACTTATCTAGAAACTTTTCTTGTCGTTGAAGTATCGTTTTGAAATACTCTTCACTCATCTCGTTTAACATATAAGATATTCTAAGTTGTAGATTATCTGGGGGTTGAAGATCCATAAACATTAGATCACGCTCACATTGGTATACAATTATAGCAAATGAGAGTATTTTGTTCGATGCACCAACTGATCTAAGCTCTCTAAATGTTGGTGTACCACCACACGGTATATCCCCATGTTCTCTAGATGACATCGTTTTCTTTTTGAACTCTATGAAATGTGGGTTGTGTATTCGTCCAGTTTCTATTTGACCAGTTCGCCAATCAAATGCAGTATGACAACTTGTACACCACATTTGTGCACACCCACTTGTTTTATAAATAACTGTACCACATTTCGGACATGATTTACTGTCCCTATTTAAAGTTCCATTGTTTCGACGGTTTGTGGATCACATTCATGATCATCTGTGAGTAATTCGTTACATTTCTTACAATAGTGTTTATCACACAATCCACAATACCAATTTTCATTCAGAAAACCTTTACATTCCTCATGTGGACACTGACGGACAAATGATGTTTCTCCGTGATCAACCCCATTTGTACGTAGTTGTTCTATATGTCGCCAAATATTTTCCATCTCTCTATAGAGATCTCGAATCTCTATCGATATTCGAGGATTTTCATCTGGGTTATTTTGATGTCTATGATGTAGTGTTAATAGTTGTGATCTTTGAGTATCTAGTATGATTCTTAGTTTCCTCATTTGAAGAATTCTCTCAACCTCAGGTTGTGTCTCTGGCATTCGTGCTTTTTCTCTTTCGAATAGTACGACCTCACGGCGTCGTTTGAGTTCTGTATTTCGAAAATACTTTGTACAAAATGAATCTACAAATTCACGATTCCAGGAGTTTACAACCCATACAGTGTGGGTCTTCAAATGAAGAAAGTATATATCTTTGACTACATGAGCGACAACTTGATAAATCACAAGGGGCATTCAACTTTTTTGTGATTTATCTTGTTGAATTTCTCACAACATACACCGCATGTAGACATTAATATAAAGACGATTTTTTTCTTTAATTAAAGTAATATAACATGGCTATGTACGCCGCCGCCGGTGTTGGTGCACTTTGTATCAGCTCCAGTGTAGCTGCTGTCATGATGAACAAAAA
>UEXL01000084.1_pt1 | contig 27924 bp, 50 predicted proteins | sample 1796671 | NCBI WGS metagenome assembly UEXL01 (sample SAMEA4772471, study PRJEB27181) | metagenome | reverse complement strand
ACTTCATTAATTATATTTGAGTATTGTTGAAATGTTTGTTTAGTGTATCAATTCTTTTTTCTGCTGTTGCAATCTTATCTAGTTGACATTGCATTGATTTGATAATTGCGCCATCTGATGATGGATTATCAAAATGAATCACTAACGAAGCAAACGCAGTTGAAATATCAGCTGCCGATTGTTGATTAGTGCCTTGAATAGTGGGTTTTCTGTTTGATGATTTTTTGCCATGTTTCACTCCTTCATTATTTAATAAGATATTATACATTAGTTTGACTGGTTTGTCAAGCCTTGAACGGGTTAATATTAATCCCTTCTGTGTCGTTGCCATCACTTCTTTCAATCCATTTAGAAAGAACAAACTTTCTATTTGGGTTTACATTTACTTTAAATCTTGTTATCAAATCTCTGTTCACAAGAAATGTACTTTTAGAATCTTTTGTTGTTAGCCCAACAGGAACATCTACATAAATTTGTTATTAAAAGTAACATTTACAAATACAATAGGTCTTTCGTCAATCTTTGTGTTGTGCGTTGGGTGAGATTCGCCTTGTAATTTACTAGTAAATTTCTTGCCATCTTTTTCCCACTTAACAGTTTTGCCAGATACATCAATTTTATCTACAACAAACATAGAGGCATGTGTTCCGTTTCCTGTATCGAACTTTGCTCTTATAGGTCCATAACCATCAATGACCACTCTCTCGTGAAAGCCTGATTCTTTATTGAATGAATGTTTTCTATGAACATCTTGGGTGATGTAATCAAATAGTTCTTTCATTATTTTTGGTTTTGCTTCGCCGACATAAGACTCATCATCTCTGAAAGTATTGTATAAACCAAACTCTGAACCAAGTCCAGCAGAACCATTACACTCTAAAATAAAATGTTCACCATTGACTATTGCATGGTCTACCGACCATATATGCACCAACAGAACGAGCCGCATCTAAGACTAACTTGCGTTCATCATTTGATAACTTGTAAGGTTGTGTAGTTGCTTCTCTGTGTCTGTTAGAACGAAAATCTTTTAGCACTCGTTCTTTTTGTAGATGCCAATATCTTACCATTGACTACGATTGTGCGAATGTCAAAATCAAACTTTAAATATTCTTGAAGTAAAAGAGCAGCGCCAAACTTCCAAAGTGATTGTGCAACTGACACCATACTCTTTTCAGACTCAACGATTGATACACCGATACCTTGAGTACCAGTAAGTGTTTTCATAATCACAGGATATTTACCACCAGTCTTTCGTGGGCGTGTAATAATCCTTTCTCGTTTGAAATAAGAGCAGTTCTTGGTGTAGGTATGTTATCTCTTTCAAAAGAAATGTAGGCAGACATTTTATTATCGCATGTCAACATACCATCTCTAGTGTTTATCATAAACGCACCAGCGTTTTCAAATGTTGATAACAATGCAAGACCAGTTTCATCTTCAAGAACGCCAGCACGAACAAAACAAATTGTATTTGCCAGTTCAAATTCTACTTCGGTATCTTTACCATCAAGATTTGAAACAAGTAGTGTGCCTTTCTCTAAGTCATTTTTTGAAACCCATGCTTCTTGGGTGTTAATAATATGACAAGGAATCTTTCGTTTCTCACACTCCTCTAGTATCATATTACTAACAACAGACTTGCTGTTAGCATTGACTTTAGTTAAGACAGCAACATGTATCTTGCTTCTTTGAACTTCTTCGGTAATGAAATCTCTAAACTTCGGAGCCTTCGTCATCTACTTTTTTACCTATATTGTATTTTGCTTGTAAGTCCCAATCGTTCTTATCTTTGAACGCCAAAACTTTAATCTGTGAAAGAGGTGCCTTGTTCTCAGCATTCTCTTTATTTAATATAGTAATTAAACCCCAATCACTCAATAATTGAGCAATAGTATTCCTTCTTTCAATGTCATTCTCTGAGAAGTTTGCAAACTTACCATCTAGTGCAAACAGTTCTTTAAAATGTACTATGAAATATCTTCCTTGTTTGTGTAGAATATGGCATGATTGGAATAACTTTTTGTCTTTCCTCGAGGCTACGCCTATTCTTGTTAGGGTTTCTCGAACCTTCAGAAAATCATCTGGCTCTTTTAATTGTACTTCGAGCATCTTTTCAGGATGCCAACTATTATCTAACTCATTCATTTTGTCCCACCTTTATATAATCTTTCTTTAATTAATTTCAATTGTTCTTTGGTGAGTATGTCGAGAGCAGATTTGGCCTTTTCATTACTATATCCATAATACTCTTTTACACACTCAATATCTTTAATCTTACCAGCCTTCAGAAAAGGAGTAAACCTTTTCTTCTGTCTTATACTATTTAGTAGAAATTGAAATTGCATATCTCTATCAAGGAAATGATTTCGATTCATTTCATTGCTGAGCATTACGGTGTCTTGAAAACCAGATAGGACTTTGTTGACCATAAATGCAGGGTACTTCTTCTCCCACATAGGGTCATCAGAATCCATCAGATTCTTTTTGGTGTGATTTATCGCAGGGAGATAATCTTTGAATAAATCGTACATTACTTAAACTTTACTTGGGACATCAGTTCAGTCAAACATGCAACTAGATTAATCTCTTGGTCTGCCACGAAAGCAGACTTGTATTGATAGTCAGCGATAATCAAAACAGCATGAGGTATTGTTGCAGGCTCAAGTGCAGTATACAAACTGTCATAGATTCTTCTAAAGATTTTAACTGGGTCGTTGTCAAGATTATTTACAACCCACTTTCGCATATCACCAAACTCTTTGCCTTTCAGATGATTTGTCAAAGTCTTTAGATTTTCATCTGAAACATTTACAAGAACGCCAGCATCAATTGTGCCTGCAACAGAATATCTTTGCAGTTCATTAATAAGTTTTCTGAAGTCTGGGAAATGCTTCTTGATAAGTTCTGCAACTACAGGTTTTTCATAGTCAACACCCTGTTCTGTTAGAATGAATGTCGCCCTCTCAAACAACTGAGCTGCAAGTTTAGGTTTATCTTTGTTATTGATTCTAAACTCAATGTTTGAGAATCGACTGTGTAGTGGTTCAATGATTCGATTCTTAAAATTACATGTTAGAATGAATCGACAGTTCTTGTGAAACTCCTCAACAAAACCTCTTAAAGCAGGTTGTGTTGATTGAGGATTAAGATAATCTGCCTCGTCTAGTATCACTACCTTTTTACCGCCAGATAGCGATACAGTCGAAGCAAAGTTTTTGATTTTGTTTCTGAGAACATCAATGCCACCTTCTTCTGAACCGTTAATCATTATCCAATCACAGTTCATTTGCTCACACAATGCTTTCGCAACTGTGGTCTTGCCGACACCTGGTGTGCCAGAAAATAACATGTTTGATATTTCGCCCTTATCAATAAAGGACTGAAACAATGTTTTTAGAGATTGTGGTAGTATACAATCATCAATTGTTTTTGGTCGATACTCCTCGACCCATAGAAAGTCTGTACTCATAATTCACCTTATTCATAATATAAATATAAAAATTTACGCATTGAAAACACTATCAGGTTCTAATGCAATCCAATATTCAATTGGAAGTTTTGTGTTTTTAAAGTGAGAGATAGACTTTGATGATACGCCGACATCATAATCGCCAGACATCATTTTAAGATTTTCTACTTTGAAATAAAAAGTAAAGTCTGCTGTTGCATTTTCGCCAACAACAATATCAAAATTATTTGATGTATCATTTTTCTTATCACACTCGCAATCTAACAAGACCACCTTTTCACCAATAAGTGCAAGGTCAGGTGCCTTTAGAATTGCAGCCATCTTTTGTAGTTGTGCAAGATTAGATTCAGATCAAACTGAATGTTACATCTGTTTCTGGCATGTTGACATCTTTGGTTGGTGCAACGATTACTGATGGGTCAGAGTAAAAGTATTTCGCTTTTGCACGACTGCCTTCAGTAGAGATTGTCATATGTTTATCTTCTAGTGTAAGTTCAGGTTTGTCTAAACTAGACACTACAGATAAGAATTCGTTCAAATCATAGATGCCGAATTCACTATCAAATGATTCTTGAATAGTTGCCTTGGCAAAAATGTTTCGCATTGTAGAGATTGTATTCAGTTCACTACCAGGTTTGATTAATATGTTTGTATTAATCTCTGAGAAGTTTTTAAGAATAGCACTTGTATTTTCATTTAGTTTCATTATATAGTCCTTTTATTTAAGTAGTGTTATTATACACCATATTCATTGTTTTGTCAAGCGATAGGCACCAGATAATTTGGCACCTATCTATTTTGCAATTAAGAGATTTTAATTGAACGAGGTTTTTTCTCCTCGGGAACTATCTTCTCTAAATCGACAATCAACATGCCATCTTTCAGTTCAGCACCATTAACAACTACTTCGTCAGCAAGTGTAAATGCTTTCTTGAATTGTCGTTTTGAGATGCCTCTGTGTACGGTTGTTGTATCATCTTCCTTTTCATCCTTTTCAAAAACAGACTCGATAGTCAATTGATTATCAGCATATTCAATGCCAATATCTTTTTTACTGAAACCAGCAAGTGCCATTTCAATAGTCCAATTGAAGTTATCAAGTTTTTTGATATTGTATGGTGGGAAGTTTGAGCCTTGAGTGTGTTTTAACTGTGTGTTAAATCTTTCAAAAGCGTTGTCGAAGCCCACTTGAAATGGGCGAAGGTCGTTCCATATAGATAAGGTATTTGTAGTTACCATATTTTTCTCCTTTTATTAAGCAAGTTTTAAAAATGATACCTCTATTGAGCATATCACTATTATTTATAAGGATAGTTTTTCGTGGAAGGAGAAACTACCCAAAACCTTTTCATTCGGTGTCATTGCGGATGACACTCTACCTCGATGATAGGGCTTACGAGCTGCCTATCACTCCTATTTATACAACAAGAGGTCTTATCTGTTAGAATAAGCGTACTTTTGTGTACCATAAATAGATTCGATACCGGCGGCAACGATTTCATTAAGGTTAGTAGTCTTTTCGTCTTTGCCGAAATAGAACACTTTATCAACGCCAGCAGCGATAATTGATTTAGTAGGTTTACCCATACGATATGTAGTACCAGCAGATGTAGTATTAATGTACACCATGTCCTTCAGTTCGTAGTTGGTCAATCATTGCTCGTGGTGATGTCAAATCAAATCTGCTTCTCAAAGATGACCATGTTACTGTTTCACCTTTTGATAATAGATTTAATACCTTTTGTTTTTTCGTTAGCTTTTTATATGCCATGTTGTAAACTCCTCAGTTTTTGTTGCCGTTTAATTATGACTTAATACGAGGCAACCGTAGTATCAAGTTCTTTTGTGTTATATTATACTCTAATTCGGTTTGTTGTCAAGCATGTAGAAAAGTGGGCGGAGGATAACCGCCCACTGGACTTACTACATTATGATTTGATGTATTTTAGTAACTCACATTACCTTCCTCAACATCATCGGATTCTTCGGGAACAAAATCATCATTCAGCCAAGATGAAACATCTTCGCCGCCGTCAATCTTAGTATATAAATCTAAGAACGAAGTCTTAGTATCTAGGTCGAAACGGTTAGTACACATCTCAATCGCCTTCATTTTGTTTTTGAAGATTGAGAACGCCTCAACGATATGAACTAAACGGCGAGTTGAAATCAATTCGTCAACGCCGCCTTCGTAATAAGTTTTACGAATTATGTCAGCCCAAGTAACTAGTGATTTAGCAAACTCAGAATCAACATCTTTAGTAAGACCTTTGTCAGACATTACATTCAATAAGATTTTTCTTCAATCTTATTAGTTGGGTAAGCCTGTTCGATAGTAATTGGGAATCTTTCGAGGAACGCCTCGTTTAGAATGTTAGTACCGATGAACTTGCCATCATCAGAACCTTGACCTTTTGTGTTAGCAGTAGCAATCACATTGAAACCTTTAGAAGGTTTGACAAACTGATTAATCTTTTTAAGAAAACGCCGTTGCCTTCAAGTATAGGTTGTAGACACATAATCTTGTTAGAAGCAAGGTCGATTTCGTCAAGTAGTAATAACGCACCTCGTTTCATTGCCTCGATAACAGGACCATCTTGCCAGACAGTCTGCCCATCTTGTAGTCTGTAACCACCAAGCAAATCATCTTCATCAGTTTCGATTGTAATATTGACACGAATACATTCACGATTCGCAGCAGCACATGCCTGAGATACATTCATTGTCTTACCGTTGCCAGAAAGACCAGTAACGAATATTGGGTAGAACGCCTTAGACGAAACAATCTTTTTGATATCTTTGAAGTAACCCCAAGGAACAAACACTGGGTCTTTGTCAGGAACAATATTGCCGACTAGAGAAGAAACAACAAACGCAGCCTTAGAAACAACTGGTTCTTTAGGTTCTTCGGGAACTAAAGGCACATCAGTTAGTGTTGGTGAGAAATCATTACCAGCAATTGGTAGTGAATAGACACCACGAGAAACTAGGTACTTTTTATTTTTCAACCAAGATGGATTTGATATTTCGCCAGATTTGACAAAATCATTTATCTCAGAACGAGAGATTTCAGTACGACCGTATTTTTGTATAGTGCCTCGACTTGGGCAGTTTGTAACTCATTTAATATATTCATATTTTATCCTTTTCATAATGTAATTTATCAATCTTTCACTAGCTATTATACAGACATATCGGCATAAGTCAAGCATTATTCCACTTATTTGGAAGAAAAATATTCAACTTAGAGTGAATTGAATTCAACTTAGTATCCATGTTTACTCATTTCGTTATCTCTTTCATCATCCATTCTTTCGCCAAATGATTTGACCACATTTGCGATATGTTCTTCTACTGTCAATAAAGACGGCAGTTTATACACACCTCTTCCGTATCGAAAACTGTGTTTTTCATCAGCCAAGCAGGTTTCTTAATACCATATTTGGCTTGTAGAAGTGTAATTTGTTTTCTAGTAATTTTATTTGTAAACCCCCATTCGTTTGCCAGTCGGACAAACTTTTCTTGACGAGGAGTTAATTTGTAATCTTCATAATTTTTCATAATCATGCAACCTGTTTAATAAATTTGTTAAGAACAACACGAGATGTTTTACTGTTTTTCAGAGAACCAGCAAACAATCTTTTGATTTCGCCTTTCTTGGCATTTTCAGATGGTGTTGGCATTTCACTATCAACGACATTCATTTTGCCACCAGCAAGAAGATAAAGTTCATCATAGCCAGTATTTTCAGTAACAACAAGAACTTTGTTTTTTCTGAATTCAGCATTAACTTTTTTTCTATCGTAAGTTTTGAAACCTAACCCATAGAAATCTTCTGAGGGAAATATCTGTTAAGAGTGCCTTTGCCGATTGTAGTTTTTTCGTCAACAAAGAAACCAAGAACTTTACAACCAGTTCTCATTTTCAGAACTTTCAACAGAGCATCAGTAAGGTGACGCCTTGAGTTGCCAACTGGTAAACTTTTCTTAGTAAGTCTATCAGTCAAAAGAATATTGGCATCATAACCAATTTTTGAACTTCCAGTCGCCGCCGATTCGTCTAGTCATCCAAGAATCAGGTTCAGTTTTTCATCATCATTCATTGAGATAATTCTTTCGCCGCCGTCAGAAGCACCATCAGTCAAAAATACAGTATTCATTTTATCAATGTTATATTTTTTCTGAAACGCAGGAACCATTTTCATTGCAGCCATAATTGTATCATTTAATGGAGTAGATGAAAGTTGAAAACCACGAGGCACACCTGGAAGGTCATCTTTCCATTGTTCTGCCTTAGCAGCTTCATAGTCATAGTTTCTGCCACGATATCCGTAACGGTCATAACCATAAGTCGTTGCAAGGAAATGTAAGTTCAACATACCTTCTTCATATTCTTTTGCAGTCATTTTTGAAGATATGAAGTTCAACAACAACAGACTAGAATCGATTGTCATATCGCCGTCTTTGTAGTTTGGTTGAGGTCTTTTGCGACCCAAGTTTCGCCAGAATCTTTATAGTACAACCAAAATTGTTGTTGTTACTGAAAGCATAAACTTCAAAAGGTATTTGAACTTTTCTACAAAACATAGTTAGGTTCATTAACTGTTTGATAGTCGGTGCAATCTTGTTATGCATAGAACCAGACCAGTCGATAAACATCATCAACCCGTGGTTCTTGCCATCAGGAGTAACAGTCAATCTTTTGAATATATCATCATTGAATTTGTAACTGTGTAATTTAAGTGGGTCAACAACGCCAGAGTTTGCCTGCATTGCACGACTATGAGCAGTTGCAGCCTTCTTGAGTTCAAACTCTTTGACCATGTAACTAACTGCCTTTGATTGGTCTTTAGAAAATTGTTTGTAGTCAGTAATTAGATTTGACCAAGACTCTCTGTATTTTTGCATGAAGTAACTTTCAGTATACAAACAATTATCACGACTCTTTTTGAAAACACCAGCAACTTTTTTGTAGTCAACAACATACTCAGAAAGGTTAGTGAATTCGTGAACATGATAGTAAGCATTATCTCTACATTTTTCGTCAACTAAATCTCTTTGACCGTTTGCCCAAGCAGCGTCAGTTTCAGACTCAGGAACAAAGTCACCTGGTGCATAAGAATCTATACTCTCACTAAACTGGTCGCCAGAATTAGAGTCGCCAAATCTTGAATCGCCTTCATCATCTTCGTTATCATCTTCGCCAGGTTTATTAGATTTGTTTGATTTGTTTTCTGACTTATCATCGCCATCTTCACCATCATGACCTTCGCCGTTGCCGTTGTCAGGACTCTCGTCAGCGTCGCCGTTGTCGTCCGCATCAGCAGCGTCGCCGCCTTCGCCGAACTCAAAATCGTGGTCGTCAAGAGATTTAGTTTCAGATTCGTTTTTACAATATTCTGCCAAGTCAGCAGCAAGAACTACAACATCATCAAACGATTCAACATTTGCCATTCTTTCAACAAACATAAGTTCTTCAGCGCCGTCAAACTCTATATCAGATTCAACATGCGACATTTTGAAGTGCATGTTTAGACGGTCAATCAATAACATCTCATTGACATTTTTGTCAGCAGTTTTGAAGAAATCATTTCTGATTAAATCTCTGTAACCTTTGATGAATGACTGAGATAGCCCAGGATATTTTCTTTTAATTAGTTTTTCGATACGAGCATCTTCAACAATGTTCAAGTAAGAATGAGGTGCAACTTTAGATTCGACAGCAGCAACCCACTCATCTTGAGGAGTGTAAAGTGCATGACCAATCTCGTGAGCAAGAAGCATATCAAGAATATCATTGTTCATTTCTTTCCAGATAGGAACTACAAGAAGTCGATTACCTAAATCAAAGTAGGCAGTTTCGACTTTTCTGTGTTCTACTGTAATATTTTCAGTCGCAAGTAATTTTGCAAGATAAGATTTTGCTTCTTTGTTAATCATTTTGTTTCTCACTTTATTCATAATATACTACCATTATAACAGGTTTCGGACTAATGTCAAGCATTATTCCGTTTAATTGGATGGAATAATTATCCCACATGAGATAATGACATCATGCCTTCAGACACTTCACAGATATGTGCATTGATTAGAGAATCAATTTCTCTTTGTCTTTCGGCAGCTTCTTCAGCATAAGCATCTATACCGAGTTCTGATTGCCAGAACTCTGAAATTTCTTTGTGTGAATTAAAGAAGTATGAATCATACCACCAGCCGTCAGCATCAAAGTCAAACTCAAGTTCTGCGACACAAGACCAACCATAAAAGAACTCAACATAGACATAAGTCATGCCATTATCTTTAGCATCATCTTTGTACCAATGACAAAGTTTTACAGCCTTATCTGAATAGTTGACAACAAGACCTTTGTCGTTTGCATCTGCGAACTCTCTGTCGCCTTTACCTAGTTTAAAATCTTCGGGGTAGTTCATATCTTTTTCATCCTTTTTCATCATAATATAGTTATATTATACAGATTTTGGGGGTGAAATGTAAAAACTTATGGTGCCAGTAGCCCACTATTTGGAGTGAAACTGGTATAGTAAGGAACCCTATTGGGTCGGGGTATTACTTTTTAAAGATAAAAGTAGGTTCAAACTTCTTTCCTGGGATGTCAGGTCTGACATATTCACCCATATATCTCTGTTGTTGTTTTGGTTCTGTGAGTTCGCCATCTAGGTTCATAACAGCAGGTTTGCCTTGTTGTGTACTCAATGATAACCACCATGTATCTACATGTTCAAAGCCTACTTCTTTTGCAAGTGTAACAGTATCTTCTTCAAAGGTTTTATATTGTTTTGTGTTTGCAACATTAAGTGCAAGATATTTGCCAGTTTTAAGACCCACATGTGCGTTGGCGATAGTCTGTTTTAAAAAGTGTTCTTTCCACATCTCTGAGGTATCAAACTTAATACTTGATTGTTCTGGTTCATCACCATATGCTTCCCAACCAAAGTATGGCGGACTTGTCATTACAAATCTAAACTTTCTTCTGGCGGCACATAAGTTTCACTACCCTCTCTGCGAAGTTCATATCTCTTATGTGGATGACCATAGTTATCTCGTATCTTTTCTAGTCCTTCGTATGTTGGAATGCATGGGTCTGTGCCGATATAGTTCACGCCAGCTGCAATCGCACCTAGTAATCGACCACCATATCCCATACTTGGGTCCCAAACTGTGCCAGCTTCAGTACCTTCTAATGGACTATCTTTAGCTACAAATACATCATAGAGGGCAGCAGCCGCTGTCGGTCTAAAGTTTGAAACCATCTGTGTGCCTGTAACTCGTCTTAACATTAATCTCATAAGTGAGTCTGTGATTTTATGAGGCAATGTTTTTGGAAAAAATACACCATTCAGTAATTTAGAAATGCCGTGTTTTAGTTTTTCTTCATCATTCCATATATCCATAGGCGTATGCATCTTGCCACATTGAATACCCCATGCGTGTTCCATAAATGACCATGCAAGACTTTGCCCATGTTGTGTTTGACCTATGACTTTAGTTCGTCTATCAACAAGAACATCTCTCTTATAGTTCATTAATTGTTCAAATCTTTGATTACGCCAATCATCATCAGTAGAATAATACGGAAAACCTTTCTCTCTCCACTCATCATAGACTTGTTGTATTAGTTCATCACTTACACTCATAAAACTTCCTTTACATTGTCATGCATATACACATCACCAGGCAAGGCATCTTTAACACCACCTTTAGACCATGATGTAAATCCTACTAAGTCCATGCCATTCTTTTCATAGAACTTTTTTGCAATTTGATTATCACTTCTTACACTTAAAAAAACTCGTCTGTTAGTCCAGTCAAAAAAGTTCTGAAGTGTTTGACTTGCAGTACCTTTGTTCTTGGCAGCTATTTGATGTAGTATACAATCGCCTTGTTGTGCTGTTACAGTACCTATTCTTTGTTTTCTTTTATAATAATTATATGTTATGATAACATCATTGTCTAATATAAGATTACCGCTTGCAATCATTCTTTTGATGTAATCTTGTCTAACATGTGGAAACCATTGTTTATGTTGATAAAATATCTCTTTTACAACATCATAATCTTTGTCTGTGGCATGTATCATATTACCCCTTATTATACTATAAAAGTCGTGCCTTGTCAAGCCACCATCGTCCTAAGACTATCATTGACATAACAATCGACTACAAGGTGTATTCTGTCTACTTCAGACATGTTTCTAACTGCGTGAGGTTTCGTAACATCCATATAATAATAATGACCTGTCTTTAAGTTATACTCATAAGCAACTTTAGCTCTTGGGCTTTCATATAAAGAAAATACAACATCATCATTTGTTCTGATTGGCACATGAATTCTCATAATCTGCCCATCATCAAACCCTAAATCTTTGTCAATCTTATCACTATGTCTCCCAATAATTTTACCAGCCTCTAGTTTCATAAAACGAACTCGTTCATATTTGCACGGCAAATTTTCTAAAATTTTAAACACAGGATTTAAAGGGGTTGCTTCGTGTAGGTTTGTCCATTGTAGTTGTTCGTCAATGTTTACTGAACTCTTTAACACACCTGGTTTTAGTATGTCAGTTATCTTGGGTCCATATCCATATAGAGATATTGCAGTCCAGTCATTACCTTTTGTATACTTTGTTTTGACTTTTGTAAAATCTAAGTCGTCAAGAAATTCAGCTGCGCTTGATAAATCTTCTGTACAAGGTTCTAGCGCCAACTCTTTCATTAATGGTCTAGAAAGTAATGCCACTTTGTCTCCTTTTTATTTCTTTAATCATCTTCTGTTTTGATTTCTCTGCCCGTTCTAGTTTGAGTTTACTTACGAGGTCTGTGAAAACATATCCATTCATATGTTCGTTCTCGTGCATGAATATTCTAGCAGACATGCCGTGTAAAGTTTCTTCTATTTCTTCACCATTCTCATCAGTATATCTTACTGAACACCACTTTGGTCTTTTGATTGATAAGAATAAAAATGGAAAAGATAAACAACCTTCTTTTAGATTGATAGACTCAGGACTTACATCATTGATAAGTGGATTAAATACACTTCTAACTTTGCCATCTTCAATCTGTGGATGCCCACCCATAACAAACATACGATATGGCAACCCAAGTTGATTCGCTGATAGACCAAGACCACCATATTTTGCCATGTTGTCGTACATAACTTTTGATAATTCTTTTCTATCTGCAAACCCAAATTGTTCTAGTGTGTCATCCATAAAAGGTGCGACTTGCATTAATAGTCTTGGGTCATTTGGTGGTATTAAAGGAAATACTTTCTTTTGTTTTTCTTTTATATTGCCTTCAAGGTCACTTAGAATAGGTGTCTTGCCTGTCTGTATATCTTCTAAGTGTTGAACCGCTTTCTCAATGTTTTCTGCGTTTAGTTTTTCTGCCATTATTCTGCCATCCTTGTAAAGTTTTTATATTTTTCAAATTTCATTACTCGTGGGAACTTATCGATTAAAGTATCTCCTTTGTGAGATATTATAAAGACATTTTCTTTATTCATTGTATGATATAATATTCTCATAAATTCGTCTGTGCCTGTTGTGTCTAACGAAGAATCAAATATCTCGTCTAGTATGAGTAGATTTGTATTTGTCGAGTTCTTTAGTTTTGCTATCTCACGCCAAGTAAACAATATAGCCAAATCAATTCTTAACTTCTCACCCTCACTAAACGAATGATACTGAAAATCATCACGGTGCCTTGACTTGATTGTTTCGTTAAAATTCTTCATCAAGTGTGAAGTTGACAAAGAAGTCCATATCTGCCAGGTTCTTATTTATATACTGATTCATTACAGGCAAATACTGTTTAATAATCTTTGTCTTAATACCAGTATCTTGCATGAGATGTCTTGCAGTATCAATATAAAGTTTTCGTTCTTTTGCTTTTAACTTTGTTTTCTCTGCATCAACAAGCTGTTCTTGTAGTTGATTGAGTTCGCCTGTTGCAACGCCAGTTGTAAACTTCTCATCTGATAGGTCATCTATTTCTTTTTGTAGTCTGGTCTTGTATTTCTCAATCTCAGTTATAGATGTTTCATAACGACTAATCAATAATTCTTTTTCTCTTATTGCAACAATGACTTCATTAATCTTATCTAGTTTCTTTTGTGATGTTCTGATTGCATTATCAATCTGCTTCATACCAAGTTCTAGTTCTACAACTTTTGCCTCTTTGACAGCGATTGTTGCCTTCTTAAATGCCTCATCAATTGCCTGTCGACATGTAGGACAATCATCATGTTCTTTAAAGAATGTCAATTCTTTTTTATGTTTGATACAAGTATTTTCTATCTTTGCTTCCATGGCTGTTAGTTTGCCATGTTTGCCTTTAGTTTTGTTTCATCAATTATCTCTACTTGTAGTTCTGCAATCTCTCGTCTGACACGAGCAATATCTTCTTTATAATTTTCTATGTCTGTATCTGCATTTTCAATATCTAGTTTCTTTGAGTCAGCAGTATCTTTATTGGTATTACTGATATCATCTATATGTTTCTGTTGTGTTTCTATCTTACCATCTAACAACTGATAATTGAAATCTGCCTGTTTGATTGTTTCGTCTTGTGCCTTTGCCTTCTCTCTAAACATTAGATTGAGTTTAGAAAAGATTTCAATGTCAAGTATTTCTTCTACGACTTCTCGTCTGTGTCTGGCACGAAGTTGCATAAAAGGAACAAACGAAGCGTTACCCAATATCACAACTTGTGTGAATGACCTAAAGTTTAGTTTGAGTATGTGTTGTTCTAAATGTTTTTGATAATCTCTAATAGCTGCATCTTGATTTAACATATCACCATCACACCAAATCTCAAATAGATTAGGTTTTATACCACGAATAATTTTATATTCTTTTTTGCCTATCTGAAACTCAACTTCAACAACACATTCTTTTTCATTGATTGTGTTTACTAGTTGGTCTTTTTAACAGCACGAAATGGTTTATTAAATAAACCAAAACATAAGGCATCTAACATTGTAGATTTACCAGCGCCGTTATTACCAACAACTAGTGTTGTAGGCGCCTCATTTAAATTAATCTCTATGAATTGTTGCCCTGTTGATAAAAAGTTTTTATATCTTACTTTTTTAAATATTATCATTTAATCGCATCCGTATCTTGTGCTTCAATATACATTTCTTTAATCATCACTTTCAGTCTGTCTTTATCTAGGTCAACTTTCAACTGGTCAACATAGTTACTTACTAGATTCATTGTATCTTCTGCACCTTCAACAACATCATCACTTACATTTACATGTGATAGGTCAGAATAATCTTCTAGTATTTTTAGTTCGTGTACAGATATATCATTATACAGTCTTTCAAGCAATCTGTCAAACATTTCATTATCTTTTTTATTGACAACAACTAACTTCACATACTTTTGATTGTATTCTGTAATGTCAAACTTATCGTAGTTTGTCAAGGCATCATCATAATGAAGTTTGATAAACATAGTAAATGGATTAGGCACAAACTCAACATCTCTTGTTTCAGTATCAAACACATGAAATCCTTTCTGATTCTTATAATCTGACCATGTGATTTCATATTGATTGCCTAGATAGTATACTTGACCATCATCATTCTTATGGTGAAAATGACCACTATAAGTTCTTTCAAAACGACTTACAATACTCTTATCATGGCCATGTGTTTGTTTCATAGCATCATTCATACTGAAACCATTCAAATCAAAATGACCCATACAGACATCTGCTTCAGCAGTCTTTAACATTTCAATTGAGTCTGCTTCATTCTCTGGATTAATCCAAGGCATCATCAATAACTTTGTGCCATCAAAGTCTACTACTTTTGCTTCTTCATATATCCAAGGCTCATTAACGCCGTCAGCAGTTGTACATAACTCCTTTATGGCATTTACTTTGTTTGTGTTTCGATAGTAGATATCGTGATTACCGATAATGATATGGGTGTCTATCTTTTCATCCCATAGGCGTTTCATAAACTTGTTTCTAAAGTTATGAGCAATTCTAAAGTTGATAAACTTTCTTCTGTCTACAACATCACCCAAGTGAATGAGTGTTTTGATATTATTTTCTTTTAGATAAGGAAAGAATATCTCGTCATAAAACTTATGAAAGAAATCATCAAAAATAAGACTATCGTTTCTCGCACCGAAGTGGGTGTCGTTCAATAAGGCTATTTTCATAATATATTATTTAACTTCTTTTTTCTTGTCTGCTTCTGTTTCTTCTCTACTGTTTCTTCTTAAAAAATCTAACATTTGACTTTGATATTGTGTATCATCACCTTCTAGTGAGTCCATCATTTGTTCAATACCGTAGTTAGCAATCATCTTTTGTTTGACTTCTTGTTGTTTCTTTTCTTTTTGAATTCTACGAATAAATGCATAATAGATTATCTGTGTAAAATATGCAAATGGATTCTTACTCTTTTCGGGGTCGAAGTTGTCCATATATTGTAGACAATTCTCTATGCCATCTGAAATCATATCATCTCGATATGTATAGTTAATAAAATTAGGTCGATACGATAGGTGATTAGCAATCTTTAGATAACATTCGCCTATGTAATTAGTAACAGTAGGTCGTGGTTTGCCTTCTTCTTCGGCCTTAATTCTTAATGCACGATACTCTGTCATTGCTGCCAGAAACTTCTTGTTGTCTACATAATGAGGTTTCTGTTTTGGTTTTAGTTTTCTTCTTCTGCCATATTATAGTCCTTTTCTTTTATTACGCTTTGTAAGATTCTTCAAAGCTTTTACAAGGTTAATTTTCTTATGAGATTTTTTCTTTCCAGCAACATGAAGTTTTCTTTTACATGTTTTAATTGAGTTTCTTTTTGAATGTTTCTATTAGTTGTTTTATTCATGTAGTTATTATACTATACCTGTCTGGGAAGTCAAGCATATACAAAATAAATTATTTGGAATAAACGCTTGACACAGGTCAAAAATGAGTGTATAATCGCATATGTAGATGCGGTGAGAGACCATAAAGCCTTAAGCTACCTAGTGAACTGTTTGAGTTTTCTAGTGTTCAAAGTTGTTCGTCATCTTCTCCTACAATTCTGAATCCATATCTTCTGCAATATCTAATATTCTATCTATATCTTCTGGCGTGAGCGTTGGTCTTAATGCAATTTATCATCAGTATCAGCAATCTTTTGTAACACAACTTCATAGTAATGTGCTAACTCAACAGTTGCAATTGATATAACAACTATTTTATCTTTTGAATATACAAACTCTTTATCTTGTGTGAAAGGTATCCATCTTGATAATGTTGTATCTTCCTTTAACCCAAACTCCGTCATACGAGGAGTTGTAACCAACTCTAATGGGTTGACAATTCTCATATGATTATCGTCAACAGATATTGTTCCAATCAATAGACTTCCGTCCATTAACTTTACTAGTCTGTAATCAGTCGGGTGATTCGGTTCATTTATTGTTTGCATACTTATATTTATCAGTCCTTAAGGTCTATGCTGTGCATTTCGTAATCAAATTCTTCTTCTGTATAGATGTTTATTCTCTCTTGAAAGTGTTTTAAAGTAAAGTTTTCTTTTGACTTCCATGTCATATCGTCTGCAATATCATACAATGTAGCATCAACTTTGTTCTCACCAAGTCTTAGACCACGACCAATCGATTGTAGATTTCGTACTCTACTCTTAGATGGACTTGCAAAGATGATATTATGTAGATTCTTAATATTGACACCAGTAGAAAATGTGCCATAACTTGCAACAATGATGGCATCTTTTTCTTTCTCTACGATACCTCGAATTGTTTCTCTTTCATCAGCCTCTACACCACCAAAAATATAAAAGACTTTTCTACCATCAGCTGCCTTGTCTTTAATGATTTGATGTAGATGTTTACCATGTTTCTCTACAAGTTGAAACAATACAAGTGTGTTGCCTTCTAGTTTCAATGCAAGATTACGAATGAAGTTTTGCCTTGACCGACTACTTACAAGATAGTCAATCTCATCCTGATACTTGCCTTTTGAAATCATTTGACAATGTTCTGGTGTATGTTTCAGAATCAGACAACGAACAGTCAGTTGTGATAGTTGTTTTTGTCCATCAGTTTCTTTGTTGATGTAACTTTATTGACAGCCCCAAACAAACCCTCTAACACAAGTTTATGTGTCTGAGCACCATCAAGTGTTCCTGTCAACCCGATTCGATATTTACAGTCTGTCAGTTTAGACATAATCTCTGTCAATGACTTTGATTTAAACAGATGTGCCTCATCACCAAACACAACACCGAACTGGTCAAAATATTCTTTCGGCAATCGAAACAAACTCTGCCATGTTGATATCAAAACTCTCTTGTCAGTAACATTTGAATATCCACTATACAATCTATGACAATACTTTTCTACATTCCAACCATACTCTTTGAAGTCAGAATACATTTGTTCTACAAGTGATGTTGTCGGCACAATTAGAAGTATTCGATTGTTGTTATCGTCTTTGATTAGATGTGTATAGTATCGAATAAGTGAATAGATAATAAATGATTTACCACTTGCAGTAGGACTTAACAGTAACGCTCGATTAAATTTCAGACTATGAAGATAGCATCAACCTGATAATCTCTTGCTTCAAACTTCTGGCCGAGGCTGTTAGAAAACTTCTCAACAAGTTCTCTTGTTACTTTGTTTTCTACTTCAACATCTTTACCACAGACAACATTATATCCTCTTTCTTCTGCAAACGCCTTGATGTAAGGATACAATCCAAAATATATTTCTTTTGTCTTTTGTGAGAACAATCTTATCTTGCCATCCCACATACGATTACGAAAGGCAGGCATGAATTTATACCCAGGCACATAGAATGTAAAGAACTCTGATAGCTCTCGTTGAATACTTGGGTCAGCATCAACAGTCAAATATACTTCGTCTTTCTTCTCTAAGATGAGAGTTTCCATTTACATAATCCAAGTCATTATACTGTATCTGTTTCCTGATATTACTTGTTTAACCTCGTGTGGGTACATGAAGTTAGAAGGAAAAACAATGGCAGAACCTTGTATCTTTTCAATATACTTGTCGCCACAGAGAACAAACTCACCGCCTTCATAGTCATCATTCAAAAATAACAATGATGTTAGATGTGGATATCCTTGTTTCTGGCCATGACTGTGATGTATATTATCAATATGACTTTGCATGAAACCGCCCTCTGTGTATCGATTGATTCTGAAGTCAGTATAGTCTATTGATTTTATATTTGTATGCACACTAGTATAATCATCTACACAATAATCAAAACCTTCTTGTATTTCTTTATAGTAGGGCGATGGTTTGCCAATCCAGTATTCTTTCATTGATACTTTAGAATCGCCTGTGTTATTGTATGCAGTTGCAAATGTAGAATCTTTCCACTCTGCTGTTGTTTCGTAACGATTAATTATCCAATTACAAGTTTTTGAATCTAAAACATCTGGATAAAAAAATATGTAATCAGAAAGTTGCTGACTGGTATTCATTATGTTCTCCTACTTGGCCTTTCAATTGTACATTCCATGCAATACTAATGCGTTTTTGTTTGAGATATTTTGTGGCACCCAATGTTGCAACCATGATGGGAAAATAATACATCGGTTAGTTTGCGAATTGAATGATAATAGATTTGAGTTGTTGTGTGTTTTCTTAGTCTTTCTAGGCACAAACACATCTGATTGTGGTCTTGGGTCAAAGAATTGAATGCCTGCAGCCTTATCTGAATGTAGATAATAGACACCACTTAGAAAATTATTTGAGTGGGTGTGTGGCGGATGTGATTCTTTGTTTCGTAATACATTTCCCCACATGTCAGTAATTTTAATATCTTCAACATCATAATCTAAAAGTTTTATTTGTTCTTTGCTTTTTTGAATGACCTTTTCTGCAAACTTTTCAAATGCAGGTTTAGTGTGTAAGTCTGGTTCTGTTTGCCAGTTGTTGTCGTATTCTCTTGTTGTCCACATTTGTTCAATGTATTGTTTCATATCACTACTGATTGACTTGTCTATAAAGTCATCTTCTACAAAAATGTTTGTGGCAAATACTTGAATGTCTAATCATTAGAGGCGCCACTTGTAAATCTTGCCCAATCGATAGCATTTTTAATTACAAAGTTTCGACTGTTGATGCTTCGCAATAACTGTTCAAGATAGTTTACTACTTGTCGTAGATATGCTTCTTTCTGGTCTGCCTTTTGTAATTCTTCATCTGAATCCATATAGATATGAACATCTGCCTTGAGTATTTTCAAGTCAAATGGTTTCTCTTTATAAACTGATGGGTCTGATTTACCTGTATAGTATTCCCACTTCTGTCGTTTAAGAACTCTATGGTCATACTCTGCCTTCTTTAGAAGTAAAGAAAACTTATTGAAGTGTTGTAGGTATTTGTTGTGAAGTATTGGTATGTTTATTGATTCTGCGCCTAAGTCAGTATCATCTATTTTTAAATCTCTGTTAGCTGATTCTTGTAATTCTTCAAGTGTCATATTATATCCATTATTTAAGTGTATCAATTATATTTATACGCCCACAAAAAGTGGGTATTTCAAGTGTTACAGTTGAACTATTTCATAGTACATGTAACTAAAATCTACAGATGCTTGTAGATAGTTCACATCACTTGCCTGTACATCATATGATAATGCACCAAGAGATGTTGGAAAAATATTGTGAAATCTTATTTTTTACAGCAATGTTCTTACTATTCAAAACTGTTAATGTAGCATCTGAATATGTACCGCCATCTGTACTACTTATTGTTTTGGTTTGTAGTTTGACCAGGGAATCTATCTGTGCCTGTATCTCTCAAAGTTGAAAATTGATTGTGATTCTGTGGTGCACCAAGACCAATTATCCAGTCGTGTATTTCTTTGTAGTTGTTTAGATTCTCATCTACAAGAAATGATATTGCCAAGTCTTGATATTTAACTTTTCACCAGGAAAGGTATTGACTTGAGAGTCGTGTCTACAGTTGCCTGACCAATGAGATGCCAGGAATGTTTGCAGTCTGGCAAAAGAACTCTACAGTTGGTAGTTTAGAACATTTAAACCTAAACTGAACAGGACTTGCATAGTCTAGTACGGTCGGCTCTCTAGTATTTACATTAGTTGTTGTCATTAGTTATTTACGGGTGCGTTTGCTCGCCATTGATAGCACGACCAGTATCTTGCAGTCGTCTTATCTTTTGCAGTATCACAGTTATGTCTAGCACGAAATGACTTTCTTCTTGCTGGGTCATCTCTTTTGATAGACAATCCTGTCGTATCTCCGAAAGATACTTTCTTTACTTTGTCGCCATCTTTGACATAAACATAAAACTTCTTACTTCCACCTCGTATCGGGTCGTTTAGTTTAACTTTTTTGCCTTGATACTCGGCCTCTGTAATAACTAAGTCTTGATATTTTTCTTCACAGATGCAATCGATTTCTTCTACTTGTTTTAGTGTTTTCATAGTAATATTTATAAGAGTTTTAAAAGGCAAAAAAAAGACACCCGAAGGTGTCTTTCTCTATGTTTCTACAATGTAGAAGTTAATTACATAATGTTATTAACTAATACTCTACGGTAGTAAACATTTTGGTCATCAGAACCAACTGCACCAGATACATCTAGTACACCAGTACCACGAGTCGTTGCAAATGGGTTTTGAACCATTCCGTAACGAGTCTTGAAACCAATTTTAGGTTGGAATGAATCTTGACCAACTGCACGAACCATTTGTAAAGGAACATATGGGCAGTAGAAGATACCTGAATCGTAAGGTGAAGTACCTTTATATCCAGCAACATAGAATTGACTTGCAGAAACATTCGCACTATATGGGTCAACATATACTTTGAACTTACCATTAAGAACACCAGCAAAAGTATTACCAGTATCATCAACATTCAAGTTAGTTGCAAGTGCAGGAGCGTAATCTAATACACCAGCCATTTGAAGAGCAGAAGCTACATCAGCAGAACAGATGATTATATTACCTTTACCTCTACGAGTTTGTTGACCAATCGCATTGGCATCTCTCTCTAGTTGGTAAAGTAGACCTTTGAACTTCTCAACTGACCAACGACCATTTGAGTCGGTGTCTAAGTCGAAGATACCAGCAGTAGTAGTATTAACTTGAGCACCAGCCTTAGCAGTGTGTAGATAGTTCTAACTACTTCACGGTTGATTTCAGCAAGAATTTCACTTGACAAGATGTTTGCAAGTTCAGTTTCAGCGTCTAAGCCGTGAATTGCTTTAAGGTCTTGTGCAAGTTCCATTGTATACTCTGCTTTCAAAGCTCTTGATTTTGCAGTTACAGTAACTTTGTCGATTGAGAACGCCATTTCAGCAAACTCATCAGTTCCGTCACCTAGTGTTTCTGCTTGAGCAGTTGTCATACCAGAACCAGTAGTATAAGTACCAGCAGCAGGACTATCGTTCAATGTTGCAGGGTTAGTTCCTGAATGTGAATCAGGTGAACCTGTGTTTGAAGCAGCATCTTCAGCAGAAAAGTCTGAATCAGCTTCGTCAAATAATGCCTCAGTACCACTTGTGTAGAATAGCGTGATTTCATTGCAAAGATAAGTCCAGTAGGACCAGTCATTGGTTGAACACCACAAATATCATATGCAATTAGGTTAGGCATTGCACGGCGAACTAGTGAAATTAAAACAGGATCCCAAGTGTCAATAGCAAGCACCCATTGAGTTGCAGGTGCAGCTTCAGACATGAAGCTTCTGTCTTCCCTTACTGCTTTTTCTTGGTTCTCAAGAATAACAGTTGTAACAGCACGCTTATAGCTATCACCGATTTTTGGTAAATCTGGATGCTCTAGGACTGGCTGCCACTTTTCTTGTAAATTTTCAGTAAGATACATTTATCTCTCCTTGTTATTTATTTTTTGTTAATCACTCTTACTTTAAAGAAGTAAGATTTTTTGAAATAGCGGCCGTATATGCAGCCATAGCATCGGATGTACCAGCGTCAGCAGGTATATTCGCCGCCACAGAATCAACTTCATCATGTGATGTTGCCTCATCTATTTTTGTCTTAGGGAAATAAGATTCTTTAATAGTTTCTAATTTCTCTGCGAACTTCTCAGCACTATCGAATTCAACATTCTCAGCCATAGAAACAAACTTTTCCTTTTCAGTATCAGCTAAATCTTCTGATACAGAAACGACTAGTCTTTCTCTTTGTAATTCATTAGTATCTTTTGCAAGAACGACATTTTTTTCAATCTGTTCGTTCAACTTAGATTCTAATTCTTTTACTTGACTTGTTAAATCGTCTAGTACATTGTATTTTTCTTCAGGAACATCAATATAATGTTCTTTGAAAAGTCCTTTAAGTCCAGTGATGAAATCTTCAGCGATTTCAGTACGAATACCTCTTTCAACTGCTAATTCATTTTCTTTCATCCATTCTTCAACAACATAGTTAAGATATGAATCGACTTTCTCGACCATAGCTTCTTTTACTGTTTCAGTTTCAGATGCAAGTTTTTCATCAAACTGTGCTTCTAGGATTTTCGTCTGTTCTTTGATTCTTGTCTTAACAGCAGTTTCAAAAATTGTCGCAGCCTTATCTTTAAATTCTTCAGATAAGTCAGCGTCAGATGAAACTAGTGCCTTAACATCATCAGTCAAGTCGATTGAATCAATAGAATCTTCAGCAATTACATCTTCTTCAGTTTCTACTTCTTCAGCCTTAGCAGATGGCTTCTGGTCATTTGGTAACGACCCGTCATTTGCGTCTTTATTAACTTGGTCTGATGCTTTACTAACCTTTTTCGTTGCGTCCGGGTTTGCATCTGTAGGTTTAACTACTGGTGCACCCAAATCCTCAGCGTCATTTTTAAGGTGAGTAGCTTCAGGAGCTTCAGCATCTTTGTTAGCTGCGTTCTTTTGCTCTTCTAAATCTACTACTTCTTTAACTTCGGTTTCAGACATTCGGTCTCCTTTATTAAAAAATTAATTAATTTTGTTAATTATAATTATTTATACAAATCACCCGTTCCACTTTACGCTTTATGGATAATCTGCGTACTTTTTTACAGTTTTGAAATAAAATTCGCAAAAATCTTTGCTTTGACTTCTGTCAATTCGTGTAATTTTGCTTTTTCTATTTCGTGTTTGTATTCTTCAACGGTTTTACTTTTCAGTACGCCATTGTCCCATACCCACTCTTTGCCTTCCATGATACCTTCTACGAAAGCATCTGGAGCTGACGGGTCTGCAACAATGTCAGCCGCCGTTGCGAGATAAAAGTCCTTACCAACTGTACCGTTAGATATAGAACCCATACCTCTTGAAGATACACCCAACTGGGCGCCTTCGTCAATTAAATTTTTGACGATTTTGCCGTAAGGAGTATCCATAATTTTCGCCTCACCAATGAAGTTTTTACCTTCTGGAGTTAGACTAGTTATCATATGAGAAACTCTTTCGAGATTAACTGTTGGCCCGTCAGGGTGTCCCAGTTCGCCGAAAGCTCTTTTCTTATTGATAAATTCGTTTGTGTATCTTTTGACTTCAGTTGCCAAAGTGCCTACAGGATATACACGACCGTTACGGTTCTTAATATCTGCCTGCATAAAGACACCTTTGATTTTATAGTCTTTACCGCCTTTACTGTTGCCTTCAACTATTAAATCAATATCTTCAATTGTTTCTGTGATTAGTTTCATTTGTCCACCTTTTCGTTGTTATAGACTTTATCGACTATACCTTGTTTAATTTCATCTCTCTTGACATCATACTTCTCAGCAAATGCCATTTAAATGCCTCAGCCAAAGTTGCCTTTGACTTAGTCCCGACTATTCTCTCTAGTATTTCACGAGAACGGTCTTTAGGTTTTCTCTGAGCCATCTATCTTACTTCTAATATAATTGTGTAGTTATCGCCTGCAACAAAACCTTTTGTTGATATTAGAATATCGCCTGCAGGAGATGTATTTGCAGTTAGTGTCGCATTATTAGGAATAGCATTACCTGCCGTATAATAATCGTGATAACCTGTGCCTGAGAAAAATCCTATTGTTGAATTCGCAACTTGAAGTACCACTTCCTGCCCACAATAATTCTACACCAGACTTACCATTTGTTGTGTTAATTGCCCACCAAATCTTCGCAACACTCTTTGTACCATCTTCGGTCATAAATGTCAACGCACTAGCGTCCATTTTTGTTACAAGTGTTTCACCTGAACCATCACTCATATTAGTAAACTTCATTACAGTTTTTGTTCCTGTAGTATCTACTAAAGTTTGACTTGTTACAACATCAGCCATTAATTTCTCCTAAATTCTGTTACTAACAAATAACTTTTAACTTGATTGTCAGTTGTTAATTTAAATATTTTATCATTACCATACTTTAACTGATTAGGCCTTAGGCCATACTTACCTTTACCAGTCAAAGTCAAATCAGTACTTTCACTATCTGTACTGATTGTTAATGTTCCTGCGCCTTCTATCTGATAGAAGCACTCTATTAAACTTACTTTTGAACCATCTGTTCCTTTTGTAAGTTTTTCTGCATCAACCAGTTCTTGGTCGGTTTCACTTTTAGTACCTGTTGACTTAACAATGTACTTGGAAGTGGTATTCACTACCTCTACATTACTAATTGCCATGAGAAATTACGCAGTAAAACTTTCGTCTTTTCTTAGTTCAATCATAACATAACCAGAAACACCGTAAGCACTTAACTTTATATCTCCCGAAGTTGCGCCGGTATTTGTTACGCTGTTTTCAATTTTACCAGCAGTGCCATCATAGTGTCCTGTGCCAGCAAGATTGATTGCTGTAACATCAGTATCGCCTTCAAAATAAAGCGAAACCCAACCTGTGTTGTCATCAGCAGTACCTTGTACTAATGCCCACCATATTCTGGTGATATCTAGTTTTGCACCATTAGCGTGTCCAGCTAAACCACTTGCATCAACTACAAGTGAGTCGGCAGTAGTATTGTCATTCATGTTTACTAAGACAGTTACTTTACCACCAGCAGCACCACTACCTGTTGCAATTTTTGTATCTTTGAGTGTTCTTGTTGCAATAGCCATTTTTATCCTTTATTTTATTAATTCGTTGTCAATATAATCTTCAATATCATAAACACTAACACCGTGTTTCTTTGATACTGCCTTAACAATGCCTTCTATCTTAGAGATGAGAGGGTCAGACGACTTGTTTATCATTGCATACATGTCTGTTATTGCCGCTTTCATCTTTGGAGATAAATTTTTAAACTGCGTAGTCGGTAATGAAGTCTTTCGTTCATCCAGTTTACCTGTGAAACTTTTAAACGAAATTTCGCTCACTTACTCTTCCTCTACTTGGTCGTCATCAATCTCAAAATCAACATGGTCATCTGCATCAACTTGAGCTGCAACAGCATCAAAAGAAGATTGTCCCGATAGTTCAGAACCAGCTTCTATTGCTTCCATATCATCTCCAGCATTTAACCAGTCGTTTGCAACTGTTTGTCTTTTAGCGTCTAATGCTTGACCAATCTTATCAGTCAATGCACTTTTAAATGCATCTTGAGCCGCAACATTGTCGCCGCCTGTTAATGAATCTACCATATTTACTACACTTTCATTTGACATAATTATTCATCTCCTATATTTATATCACCATATTCATCATCACCCATATCTTGTGAGGCAATAATTCCTTGTTTTATCTCGTTGGCAATTTGCCCGTCAATTTCAATAATATCTTCATCTGTTTGTTGTAAGATATTCTTTCTTACATACTCAACAGAATAGTATTTACCCACATACGGACTTACTTCTTGTGCAAGACTTAATCTTTCTCTTAGTATCTCTGCATTTTTTAGTTCTGCAAAGTACCCGTCTTTCAAGAATGTGTACTGTATGTGTTCTTTGATTTTCCTGCCAATCTTCAATTGTGATAATACCTTTTAACACAAGTTGTGTTTTGAGTATATCGTTAAAGACGCCAGTAAATCTCTTTCTTAATCTAGCGACAAACTTTGTAAACTTTAGTTCATCTCTTGTAATCTCTGCGGCTCTGCCCATGTTGAATCCGTTATCTGAATCCAATCTTGACATTGGCACATTCAAAGATTGATATAATTTCTTTTGAAAATATTCAACATCTGATATCTCACCAAGATTTTGACCACCAGATAATGTAGAAACTTCTGTGCCTTTTGCACCTTCTCTACGAGGTAACCAAAAATCTTCAAGCATTGACATATGTTTTCTGTCATCTCTAATCTCACCAGTAGCGGCATCATAGACAAGTTTGTTTCTATATCTTGCCATGACATCTCTCAGATAAGACTCTGCTTTTACTTTAGGCAAGTTACCAACATCAACATAGAATATTCTTCTTTCAGGTGCTCTTACTATTCTGTAAATAACAACAGCATCTTCAATCATTCTTAACTGATTGGTAGGTTTAATTGCCTTGTGCAAATGACCCATAACCATATTCTTAGTTTGGTCAATTACACCAGATGTAACATAAGTAATTGAGTCGGCAGCAATCTTCAGACCAGCATTTGAGTTTGCTGATGAGATGCCTTTTTCGTTATAGACAAACCACTCTGCGGTTGTTTCCATAACTTCAACGCCCTTACCTTTATTATCTCTTTTTAGCGACCTCACGAACTTTCTTTATTTTGCGTGGGTCGATATATCTAATTTCTGTTAGCCCTTTTCGTGGACTTTTCGGGTCGATAACTTTGTGAAAGTAAATTCTTCCGTCAACATACCATCTGCGAAAAATATCGTGTCCTTTTTCGTCAAAGTTAAGCAAACGCAAAACTTCGTCAAACTCATCACGCATTTTCCTTTAATAGCATCTGATACCGCTAGTTTATCTAGTGATACTGATACTGAAGCATCTCTTTCATCCGAAACAATAGTTTCATTGATAATATCTTCGATTGCCATATCACACTCTGGGTGTTGTGCAATCTCACGATATCTTTTGATTAAATCAATGTCATTCTTGGCAGTAACTTCCATATCCAAGTATTGGCCAAAGTAACCGCCAGCGGATATAGTTGTTGTACCGTCATCAGGGGAGGCGACAGTAAACGCTTGTTTCGCTTCTGCCGGCTTCCCTAAATCGTTATTGTTACGAGTTATTTGGAATCCAAGTAAATTCGCCATATTATATTGTCCTTATAACTTGTTAAAAATTATGTAGTTGTATCTGTTTCAAAGTATTGATAGTCAAGAGTAACACCAAAATCTTCGATAGCATCATTCGTACCATACGAAAGTGCGATACCATCTAATGAAGTTGGAAAGCATCCTCTAATCTGATATTGCTTGATTGAGTTGCCATCTCTGTCTAGGTGGTCTACAAAACCATCAACTTGATAATCGTTAGGGTCTGTAAGACCTTCATTATCAGTAATGTTATTGATACCATTCATCCATCTTTCAAA
>UEXL01000125.1_pt1 | contig 28125 bp, 39 predicted proteins | sample 1796671 | NCBI WGS metagenome assembly UEXL01 (sample SAMEA4772471, study PRJEB27181) | metagenome | reverse complement strand
CTTTGTAATAACTATAACATAAAAAGAATGTGGGCAGGTAATTATACGTATACAGATTTAGTTGTTCAAAAAGAGATGGTAAATCAGAAGATTATTTATATGATGGTGGTTTAGATATGTGGATGAAAACAGCTACAAAGTTTTAAATGACCCACCTAAATATTGTACACCTAAATCAGAGTATAAAGGTACAGGTATAGTTTTAAAATAAAAGGAAGCATGGGATTCATTAGAAATGGATTTAAAAATGGTAAGAAGTTGTGTTTCTGATAAGTGGTTCTGTGGTAACTGTCCTAAATGTTGGACAGCAAAAGAATATAATTTAAGAGATAGTATGGGTAATCCTTTATGAATCCTGTTTACACTATAATGACACCTACTAAGATTCCTGTAGGAAAAATAGATAACAGCATAAACAATCAGTTTATTAAAGATTGCAAAGAGTATCTAGAAGACCTTGAAAAAGTAAATCAATCAGGCTTAATAAATCCTATATTTATGTCTAAAATGGATTTACATTTAATAAAAATATTCAAGATACGTATATAAGACCTTATCTATTTAATACATTAATGTCATTATTTATAGATAGTACATTATTCTCCTTTAAAAAGATGTAATTAAAAATTATAACAAACATATAAATATTAGAGAGTTATGGTTGGTTGAATATGGTAATGAATCGTATTTTAAATCACATACTCATGTCTCTTTACCTAGTCATTATAGTTTTAGTTGGTATTTAAAATATTGATAATAGAAAAGTAATATTTATATCAGAGAATCAAGAGTATGAGATAATAGTTTCAGAAGGGGATATATTAGTATTTCCCGGCTGGTTATCCTAGAGCAGAAAGTAGTAATAGTATTTGTTGTTCAGGTAACTTTGAAATAAATGTGAGTATGTAAAGTCTATTAAAAAAGAAAGATGACAAAGTGAAAATGAGTATGCAACCTGAATTAAAAGTACAACTAGAGCTTGATGCACACGAAAAGAATGTGCTATCAGGTATCAGATGGTCAATGATAAACTAGAAGGTTTAGACAAAAGAATGTGGCGAATAGAAGCTATGTCTATGGTGGGAACTTTAGGTGTGGTAGCTTTGGTAGTCGCAATAGTAATGAAGTAAGGATTAGAGTATGGCAGAGACTGATACAACTTTAGAAACAGAACCAGTAACAAACGTTCAAGAGACTGTTGAACAGAGAGCAGGAGCTACTGAGCTACCTACTGGAACTAAATACACTCCTGAAGTACAGACAGTACAGACTAATGAACTTCTAACAGCACCAACTGCTCTTGATACTACCGACAAAGTAACTCCTAGCCTTGTATCTACAGAAAATTTAGATGTTACTGTACCTTCTGCCCAAAACGCAAAAACATACACAGCAAATACTATTTCAGGAACTCCCGAAGCAGTTGCAGCACAAGGTAAATTATCTTCTGAATCTGTAATTGGTGACGTACAAGGAGTGGTAAGTAACGAGTCGTTAGCTCAAGCCGCACAAGGTAATGTATCTGAACAGTCAACTGTCAAGTATCAACTAGAGCAGCTGTTTTCATCCTTTGAAGAAGGTAAAACTCTACCTGCTTGGGCTGCTCCTGCAGTAAGAAACGTAGGTGCAATGATGCAAGCGAGAGGTCTTGGTGCATCTAGTATGGCTTCTGCGGCCATAACTCAAGCCATCATGGAATCGGGCATCCCGATAGCCAAAGCTGATGCAGATAGATATGCACAGATGGATATGGCTAACCTGAACAACCAACAGCAGTCAGTTATGCAAAATGCCATGACCTATGCGGCTATGGACAAAGCTAACCTTGATGTTCGTACACAGGTTGCAGTTAACAATGCCAAATCATTTTTAACTTTAGATTTGCAAAACTTATCTAATGAAGAAAAAATGAGAGAGATTGACTACGCAGGACAGCTACAAACACTTACATCTAATCAGGCCGCTCAAAACTCAGCGGCTCAGTTCAATGCTCAATCACAAAATCAGATAGATGAGTTCTTTGCAGAGTTAGGTAGCCAAGTTGAAACAGGAAACATGAACCGTATGGCGGCTCAAGAACAGTTCAACGTGAATGAAAAGAACGCAGTTGCTCAATACAATGCTTCACTAGCCGATGCTCGTGAAAGATTTAACACACAGATGTCTACACAGATAGCACAGTCAAATGCTGTGTGGCGTAGAGAAATAAACACTGCAGAGACTGCTAACCAAAATGCAGCCAATCAACAAAATGCTCAAAACTTATTAGGTATAACTCAAGCTTCTCTCGATGCGTTGTGGCAAAGATACAGAGATGAAGCAGGTTGGGCGTTAAAAATAGCAGAAAGCCAAGAGCAACGTTTTCACGAGATAGGATTACTCGGTATGGAGATAGACTCCAACACTGATCTGTACGAAATGGAAAGTGATGCTACGTTCAGTACGGAGCTGGGTAAAGCTGTGTTGAATGGTGTGTTTAAAGTTGGTGGCAAGTTAATAGCTTAAGCTTAGGGAAGGTTAAAGTATGTGGAAATTTTTAAGTGGTATTTGGGGTGGAATAACAGATAGTGCAATAGGGCAAGCTGCAGGAAGCTTGTATGATGACATATCCCAAAGTTATGTAGGACAAAGTGTGGGTAGAGCCTATGATACAATAGTTGGGTACGATCTTCCCGATTCAGAATTTATGGGTAGCTCTAGCACATCAGGTAGAACAGGATATCTTGGAACTGCTCTCGATTTTGCTGGTGGTTTTATGGAAGTTGTAGCACCTGCTGGTGGTTCTCCTACTCAAATGCCTTCATCCAAGAGAAGAAGAGTATCTGCACCAAGTAGCAGAGCAAGTGCAGGATCGTTTAACGTAAGTAAAAGTAACCTAGCAAACTTAGAATTTGGCTATACACCGAGAGTAAATGACGCTATAATAAAAGCAAACACAAGTAAAAATCCCTCAATAGAAATGGCAATAGCACAAATGATGAACTACAAACGTTCAGGAGGTGCTACTATAAAGCTACAGGGTGCTAAACCACCAAGCGTGGCTGCCCGAACTAAAAAGCCATCATTTGCTCCTAAATACTACGGATAATAGATATGACACAAATTAGACCCCCATTAGACATGAAAAACAGATCAAACGTTCAGATGAATCGTTTTAACAAAGCTCCTCCGGGATGGTCTCTTACTGAGCCTAAAGGTAAATGGGCGTGGGAAAAGCCACCTGTAAACTCTAGTCCTGCACAAGCAGTTGATCTAGTTATTGACAGATTAGAAGCTCCTGAAGTACGCACTCAAATGGAAAAGTTGATGGTTGCAGGGGTATCAATACAAGAGATAGTCAACACAATTGCAGTGGGTGGCTTCAGTCAAGGTCAGTTTACCCCTGACGTAGCTGAGATAATCAAAGGACCTTTGGCTGCTTACCTTATGGGAGTGGCATCAGAGGAAGAGATACCTGTAAAAGTTTACAACACAAGAGATGGCTTGTATGCGATGGATGAAGGTATGAGTGATGATGACATGCTCAATGTTATGAAAGACAGAAACCCTGATCTGTACCAATTTATACAATCAAAGGCAGATGAGATTGATGCAGAGCCTGAGCCGACTGTTGAAAAAGGCTTTATAGCGATAGCTCCAGAAGAAGTATTAGAAGAAGGAAAAATATAATGGGATTAAGTGCAGGTGGTTTCTTTAAGAACTTTGTAAAAGGTGCAGCCCAGCAGTATAATACTAATGTTGCATACGTAGAACAACAGAAGATAGAAGAAGAACGAGCAAAGAAGAAAGAAGCACGACAATTTGCGTCTGACAAAAAGCTTAAAGAGCTGGAGCTTGAGTATAAATCACAATTACAAGGGGTAAAAAACGAAAAGGAAAAGAAAATTTTTGGCGAGTACGAGTACAAAGACTCATCTAAACCGAAGCTTACTTTATCTGTGCCTAAAACTACAGTATTTCCTACTGCCAAAGACAAGTACAGCAAAGCTTTAGGTATGTATGAAAGTTTAGATTTTGATAAGTTAAAAAAAGAATTAACGACTGATGCTTACCGTAATTTAGTAAATGACACTATCTCTAATTACAAAGGATTTTCTACAGTTACTGACGGTAAAGTAGCAGGTACAGATGTAAATGTAACCTATAATGCTAGATTTTACCCTAAAATACAAAAGAACGCAGATTTAATGGAAGCACTGTCGGTGCAAATTAATGAAGATGTAGATTGGACAAAAAATTACATTAAAAATGCACAGCCAAATTCTATAATAAGTGACAAGGTTGATTTTAAAGTAGAACCCAATTCTGTAACAATGAGTGTTAAAGGTTTTTATGGGTTAGATTCAGGTCAAAAATTCTTTAAGCCTGAAGATGTCAAATCAGCAGCTCAGATTACGGGTACTAAAGATGGTGTAATAGAGTTTATGAGTCAAAAACAAAAACTTATGGAAAGAGAAACTTTAAAAGCACAAAAAAAATTTGGTACAGACGCTCCTTTGTTTACTGGTAGTGACTATATAAATGCTGCAGCTGTAGCCAAAAAGGCTATATCAACTTTGCCACGTAGTCAGTTAAATGAGTTGTCTCCAATGGTAGGAATAACTATAAGAGATGCTGTATTACAATTGCCTAATGGAAGAGCCATAGTAAATGACCCTCAAGTTTTTCACGATCTTGTTCGTACTCTTCTCCCTCCGGGTGCTAATCCTCCTTTGATGCAAATAAATAGTCAAGCAGCTTTAAGAGGAAAGCAAGCTATGTTTATGAAAAAGTTTGGAGCAAAAAGAGGAGCAGATATAGCAGTAAACTCTGTAAGTAAAGCTGATCAAGCTGGAAGAAGACTCCAAAGAGCTAATTCTATTAATCTACTAGTAGATTCTGGTGCAGGAACTGGTGCTGCAGCTCAAACAGAATCATATTTTGTAGGTTTAGCAGAACAATCAAAACAATTTTTTACAAGAATGACAGGCTACGAATTTACTCAGACAAGCCAACAAGTAAAAGATATTTTAACTTCTGGACAAGAAAAGGCAAATCAAGAAACTAACCCCTTAAAAAGGGAAATAATATTAAGAGACGCTGTCTTAAACTATAATACTACTCTTATGATATTTGATATTGCCACTATGGCACAAGATGCAGGAGGGGGATTTACTGCAGGAGGAAGCACTGTGCGACTATCTGATGGTGATGTAAGATTATCTTCAAAAGCATTAGCTGGTAGACTTCTCGAAATTCCCGGAGCAGTACAAGCAGTAGCTGGAATTATTGCTGAGTTTGCCGAAAAAGAAATGGTGATTTTTGATATGTTGGCTAACGGGGATATGAATGATGCTAGAGCAGGGTTAGTTATGTTAAATGCCTACAGAGGTGAGTTAGGATCGTTTGTACAAGCCTTACAAGATCAAAGATTTAGTGAGATTCTCCCAACTCTAAAAGATGGAGCTAAAGAGACGAAGAAATTAATCTACAGAAATTAATAAGCAAAGGTAAAAAGACAACGAAGTTAAAAAGGTGCAGGTACTAAATCTAATAAAAATAAATAACTTAGAGGATTTTAATTAATGGTGTCTATTAGAGAAATTCAAAGTGGCATTGTAGAAGAAGAAGAAAACAAAGTTAATTCTGAAAATGCTTCTGTGGCACAGACTGATAATTTTTTAGATGCTGTAAATATAGAAGATAGTAGTGCAGCAGACCTTGATAAAAGATTTTTTAGTGGTGCTGTTCCTAACTCTGCAAAGATGCGTAATGAAATAGATAACGCAATAGGGTATAAATCTTTTAAAACTTTCTACGATGACTATGTAGAATTTAACACAAAGTACAATAAAGGTGCAAAGTTAAAAACCAAATCTGAGCTACAAGATTTTGCAAGTCGAGGTAAATACACAAATCAAAATGGTATTGTGGTATCCGACGTTAATGATTCCCCTCTTATATCTTTTGCAGAAGGCACGAGCTACGATGATAAGATAAAAATTATGGCTAATAACAGAGCTAGGCAGGTAGAGACTGACAATTCTATAACTAATTTACCTGTCAATCGTATGTTAACCCAATTTGCAGAACCAGTAAAGGATAAGAAAGACCCAGTTCGTCTACCTAAATATAAACCATTCTACACTGACCTAGAGGGAAAGAAAGTTGAACTAGAAGAAAGACCTCTGTTTGGTAACGTAGGGGAAGAGGGCAAAATAGTCTACGATTACGAGAACCCTGCCTTACTATTCAAAAACTTTCTTGATAAAAAGACAAATTTAAATGAATATCAAAAGTCAATGTTGATAAAAGCACAGGCTACTGAAGGATTTATGGACACAGATAAATCTTTAGAGTCTTTTCGTACTGTTAACTACACTAAAGATATAGGAAGAATGGTAGGTAATGCTAGTTTATTTATGATTGAAGCTGGAGTTAATACCTTTGGCGATCTTTTAAAAGGTGCTGACGACGAAGAAACTCCTGAGTGGATGAAGTCCATGAGACTTCCCGACACTCATATAGACTACGGTTCTGAAATATTTGCACAGAGAACAGGCATAGACGTTGAGACATCAGAGAGAATACTCGATTGGAGTCCTGATTGGACTGCACCAATTAAAAGAGAGTTTGTAGCAGGACTACCGATTGCAGGTGTTCTTAGTATAGGCAGACTTGGTGGAGTCATGCTACGTAATTCAGGTTTCAGAAGACACATCAAAAATAAATTTGGTGGTAAAACTTTTGATGAAGCATTTGAGGCAGGCATGAAACAAGGAGAGAACTACGACTCCATGTTAACTAGCTATGCTGAGACTGGCTTTAATTCTCCATTTCTTAACAGTTGGAAAAAATCAGCCACCATAGAAGCTATAAATTCTGCAGGTGTGATGAAGAACTATTTTAGAAAAGTAGACACTACCGACATAGATAGTATGATTAAAGAACTTAGTACGGATGTAAAGTTACTATCTGAGAGAAGAACTAAAAATCCTAAGTTTAATGAAGCGTGGATAAAAAAATCAGACGAGCTTCTATTGTTAAAAAAGAAAAAGTCTAACATGCACTTGACAGCTAGAATACCTTTTAAATTTTTAAATGCTATAAAGACAGAAGGCTTTCCTGCGATTGGTGTAGGTTTATCCAAGCACACACATCAAGAATACTTTGAAGATCAAAATGAAACTATGTTTGAGTTTGGTGGTGTTGCTTTAGGCTTGTATGGTGAGAAAGTATTAAAAGGACCAGCAGCAGGTATGCGTAGTATCTTGAACGGTACATACAGATTTGATGGTATATCTGGTGCAAATAAAAGAATAGCTGAAGATTTTGTAGGAAACTTATACGCTAAATCACCTGACCTAGCTCAAACATTTGAAAATGGAGTAGAAGCTACTTTGTCTTTAGAAAGAAGATTATTATCTTTAAAAGATGTCAGAGGTAACCCAATTATAAACAGTCCTGATATAATAAGCAAAACAATAGAAAATATAGGTGTACTTAATATACTGAAACAAACTTCAAGTTCTGCAAATAACTCTATAAAAGCAGGCGATGCTATGAATTTTAGCAAGAAATTTGTAGATTTGCAAACCAAACTTATAGACCAAAAAGGATTAAACGAAGAACTAGCCGACGCAGTTAACAAACTTAATGTCGCAGCAACTTCTCCCAATATTACAGAAGCTGATTTAAGTTTTATAAAAGGGTTAAATCGTTATGCAAAAGATAGTCAGACTTCTTTGCAAAAAGAGATAGATGAGTTCTATACGAATATAGATGACTCCACTGCTCTGTTGATGTTAAGAGCATCAGGTGCAGACATAGGAGGTGGCAAGCTTGAAGATACAGGACAATTACTAAGAACTTTAAATATGTCTCGTAAGCAAATGGACATAGCTTTAGGTAAAACAGCCGATCAAATAACAGAAGAAATGAATCAAAGACTATTAACATTTGATCAGGCAATATTAGATTTGACGAGAAAAACTGAGAACTCCAAAAGAATCGTCACTAAAGATATGACTAAGATAACAAGTCTAGCTTTTAACTACATTAAAGAAGGTAAATACCAAAGAGCATCTAACGGTTTTAACAAACTAAGAGAACAGAATAAAAACGCTTTCATGGATGTTTCTAACGTTTTTGAAACTATGACAAAAGATGATTCTGTAATTTCAGGGTCAGACGCTGCTAAAAAAATAGGAGGAGTTAAACTTTCTGCAATTCAAGAATCAGATATGGGTAACGTTTTAAACAATGCCGCAGATAACTTCTTTAACCAAAGACCTGAATTAACAGATGCAGTCAACGCACTGAAAGAAGAGTATCCTAATGCTACATCATTGGAGATATGGTCTGCCTTAAAACAAGAAGCCGTAGCAAAAGGTAGTGATGTTATGAAGCTACCTCTTAACTTTGTAGATTTTGAATTGGTAGCATCAGGTCTTTCAAGTGCTGTGTACAAAGGCAAAGGTAACAGAAAAGTTCTACCTGTTAAAGAGATAAGAAAAGCTTTATTTGATGCTGCTGAAGATCAAAACACAGGATTTAAAGTTGGTTTCTTCGATGACTCAGGGGGTGTTCCTGTAAATCAACAGGTTATGAGTGACTACAAAAAAGTTAAAGGCGTGTACATGGACTACGCTGAAAGATATGACACTGGAACTTTAGGTGGAAATTGGACAAATACTATAGCAAGTAAAAGTGATGAAGGTATAGTATATAAAACAAAACAAGGACCTGCTAATTGGGTAGCAAAAGAAGTAAACGAATATATCAACAATGGAAAACTATCTTCTCTTACTACAGATTTCATGTCAGATATGGCTTCTGTATTTAATGGGGTGAGAATAGCAGGTGGCAAAAATTTACCTGTCACTTACCAATTTTTAGAAGGACAAAGAGGAACTAGATCATTTAAAAGTTTGATGAAAAACAATCTAAAACTGATGGCTATTAACGCTAGTTCTGGAGGTAAGGGTATACAGAAGCTACGTGACGATCCTGTATTTAGAGGGAAGTTCTTAACTAGTAAAGAAATTAATGATGGTCGAGAGATAATAGGCAACGGGGATAAAGATGGCTTCGCTGCTGTAATGTCACAAATGAAAAGTGCCACCATGTTAAGGCGAGATGGAACAGTAACGCCTTTATTTAGTCAAGCTGACATTGATTCTATATACGATGTAGGTGGAGTGGATGAGCTTATACGAGTTAGTAAGCCTGCTAAATTATATTTTAACAAAGCTTTAGATGACACAAGAGATATTGTAGCACAAATACGTAAGCCTGACAGTAAAGTAGCTAGAGATTTAAAAGATGAAGCTGACTTGATGGTGAAGTATAGTTCTGATTTAAACCCACCTAGTATGGCTAAAATTATTAGTCAAGGTGCAGATGGACTTGGCAAGCTGGACTCTGTGAGAAGAGGATACATACGTAACTTAAAACAAAAAGGCGTAACAGGAAAAAGTTTTGATGATAGAATAAAGCGATATGATAAGCACGTAGCTAAACAAACTTTAGAGTTTATACAAACAGGAGCAGTAAAACCCGTACAAGGAACAATAGGTACTGCAGCAAAACCTATACCTACTGCAGTTGACCCTGCTGCTATGTGGAAATTACTAGGAGGAGAACAGACTACTCAACAAACTAGAGTCATAAAAACCATATTTCAAAGAGCAACAGGGGATGATAAACTATATGAAAACTTGCAGGCAATAGCAGGCTTGATGAATACTAGAGTTCCGGGAGCAAGCTCAGGTGTAAACTTTGCAGGAATACCACGTGGTTTATCTGTAGAATCTTATATAAGTAGGGTTTACTCTATGGCTAGAGAAGTTGTATCATTTAAGTACGTAGCAACTGAAGCAATCTTGCAGACTATGAGAATGAAAAACTTTAATGCTTTTGAAGCAATGATAGACAATCCAGAGATTGCTGAACACGTTGTTAAAAATTATGAAAACTGGACAGCCTTTAGCACAAAGAGCAGAGACAAACTTCTTACAACTTATGACTAACGCTGTTGCAAAACAAGTTGTCAAGTACGAAAGTGCAGAGGGTTCAAGATTAAATCCAAATGCAGGAGAGGGATTCTTTTCTTCAGACGGAGATGGGGTGATTAATAATTACAACAACTACGTCAAACAAGGAGAAGAAAAAGGTTTCTTGATAGGTGGCATAGATAAGCAAGCCTTTCCTGTACCCGGAGAAGGTGAATGGCTATCCCCCAACTTAAAAAGGATGGCTTCAGATTTTCCTCCCTATAAATTAGGTATGAATATTGCAAAACTTGCTGGGATTGGAGAGGGTGCAGAAGATGTTCAAGCTAGAGATTATTTTGACGTAAGAAAGAAACCCGGCACGCCTGATGCCGACCCTGAAACTTTGACAGGTTTCGAGAAGATATTCGGAAGAGTAAAAAATTAACCCAACTAAGGAGACAAACTAATGAAGATGTATAACAACGGTCAACGTAAAGGCATGATGTATGGTGGTGGTGCTACCCTAAGAAAGCCAATGATGTACGGTGGCATGGCTAAGAAAAAGAAAATGCAGATGGGTGGACTTGCTGAAGAAAACAGAAAGTCATCTGCAGGTCAAGCAGGCATGATGAACCCTATGGGTAGCATGACTGAGAAGAAGAAGTTCAGCATGGGCATGATGTACGGTGGTCAGGCTAAGTTGGACATGAACAAAGACGGTAAGATATCAGGTAAAGACTTCAAGATGATGAGGAAGAAGAAGTAGGCTTATCTCTCTGTCTCGATATCTTACGACCCTTAAAGAAAACAATTGTATTGATAGTGGTGTTGATAGTTATAGCTACAACTAGCCACGCTTCCCACCACTCCACTACAAGAACCTACCTGATTTATCCATAACCTCTTGTGCTATTGATCTCAGGTATCGTATAAAGTCTCCCACCTTGTTTGTACCCTCGTACATAGGAAGACCCATATTCATAGTCTTCTCAAACTCTTCAGGTTCTACTGCATCGTAGAGTATTTCCACATTCCCATCTTTATTAAGAAACGCTTCTAGTGAGAATAGTTTCGCTTTCACTTTTGATTTCATTGATCGGCTCTAACTTGCTTATCGGTAAATTATAACAATCGGTTCTGAATGTAAAACCGTTGCTCGGGTCAACTTGACCTTTCTTGTATCGGGTAGCTTCAGCGTAGTATTCTTTTTTACTAATGCTACCTAGTATCCAAGCCTTACTGAGATCAGTCAGTATCCTCACGAACACATAACTGTCACAGTCTTGCTTAGTACCATGTGATGCAACTGAGCAATCATAGTTTGGTTGTGGTCTAGTATTACAACGTTTAGTCTTAACGTCGATTCGATTCCCATCTTTTACTAAATCATAATTAACTGTGTTTACTTCAGTTGCCCCAATGATATCAGCCACGATTACCTCGCCTATCGCACCTACTACGTTACTAGTGCCACCTGTAATACTTCCCCTGCAGTATGCCTACAGAGGAAGCTTTTTTCCCTCGCATGACGCATGTAATCTTCGCTGATCGGTATCTCTATCATTAGCTTGAACTCAAGTCTACGACTTCGCAGGCATCTGCAGTACAAGCCAACTCACGAGAACCACTCGTATTATCTTCCTTTTCATAATTAGAGAACTTAGTCCAATCTAGTGCAGATGGTACACGACCATTCCATTCTAGATAGTCATCAGCTTCTATATCCTGATAAGGAGCTTGTTGGTACGTGTGGTCAGAGAATGGTAAGAATGATACACCCGAAGCTATATCAAAGTTATCATACAACCACGAACCTACTTCCATCCACTCCTCTTCCTTTACAGAAATAGTTACAGATGGTTTGTGTTCGCACCAATTAAGTGCATAGAGTTTCCATAGTTCTAGTTGTTCTATAGCACTCATCTCAGTTCTAGTGATAGCACCACTAGGAGATTTCATAGGAAAAGAGAAGACCGTAACACTATCAGGTTTTGTGATATCAGCTTCAAACGGTATACCCTCTTCTTTCATAAACTGTGTGAGTGGGTCTTTGTTATCACCACGTACAGTTCTGATGTAAAACGGATTGTGTCTAGCATGGATACCCGATGCAGAATCAGTTAGCTGAGACACAGTGCCACTTGGCTTTACACAAGTAATTGCAGTGCTTCTAGGTATTCCTATCTTCTCTGCATACTCTCTGTTTGTATCAATAGCTACCTGCTTCATCTCTTGTAACCATATCTTAGAGTCAGTCATTCTAGCTAACACAGGATGATCCATGATACCTGTCAATGACACACCTAACAATCTTTCTTCTTCTGTGTTTGTTTTCCATATCTTACGCAGATACTTTAAGTCTGTAAGAGTTGATTGGAATGTACCTAACATGGTAGCAATCCGTACCTTTGATCTCAAAGTTAAAAGATCATCGTTCTCTCTTACGACAACTTCAGATAAGTTACAAAACTGATATGGTCTGAGAATAATCTCTGAACAAGGATTAGTTCCCCACATGTAGCCTGTCTGTCTTCTGCCACTCTTAGCTACCTGCTCGTCGGCAGCCTGTCTGTTGAACATACCTCTTTCACCTGACTTAGACTCATACAAAGCTAACCATTCTCTCATGTACGTTTCCATACTAGGCTTGCCCTTGTAAGCTACAGAGTTGTTAGCCAATGCTCTTTGCCCTTGACTTTCCCACCATTGACCTGTCTTAGCGTGTGCCATCTGATCATCGTTCAAGTTAGATAGACTGATCAAAGCAGATCGTCTAACGCCACCTACGACAACAACCTCACCAACCTTACACATGATATCGTGACACTCAACAGGAAATAATTTTCTACCTGTTGCACTCTTGAATTTCTCTACAGTGAACTTAAATAAGTTAACAAGAGGATCAGAACCTGATGCCCTGCCACCCATAACCTTTAGTCTTGCACCTGATGGTCGTACCTTAGATACATCCCAAGTGGGTATCATACCTGAGTACAACAAAGCTACTAACTCTCTGTATGCCTTTGCCCATCCTGCTTTACTATCTTCCACTTTGATAACAACATCAGACTCCTGCATGTTCTCACTAATGATAGGTAGCTTGTCTACGTTCTCACGTTCCACAGAGAAACCTACACCTGTGCCACACATAAGTATGTACATAGCTTCATCGAATGATCTTGGACTGTCTACAGGCAGGTAGCTACAGTTGTAACCACAAGTGTTGTCTCTTTTGAGTGCTTCACCTGCAGTCATCATTGCTCTCATAGATGGCATTACACTCAGACTAGTAATGTAGTCTTCCATCATTTCTTTATCAACTTTATCTATCTTGTAGTTGTGTTTCTCCATCAACGTATCAGCCATAAAGTTTACATATCTGCTGACTGTCTCGCCCCAATTCTCTCTTCTTCCCTCGTCTTCCATCCATCTAGCGTACCTAGACTTATGTATAAATTCTTGATATGAGGTTGGTAACATATTAGATGCCATCTTCGTCTTCTCCTATTGTCTTAATTAATCTGTTTAAATACCATTTTGCTTTTTCTAAATCTTCTACACCATTCTTATATTTATATCTACACAAATACTTAAGGATGTTGCCCTGAAGATACGCTTCAAATCCATCACCTGTGACAGACTCTATCATGTCAATAGTCTCGATGCCTGCTTTGTTGTAGTGGGCAGGACTATTAACCATGTCTTCTTCTTCTAATCTCTTCATCATATACTCTATGTGTCTCACTATTGTTCTTTACCAAAGTCTACTTTAACTACGTTTTCAGGTAAGTCAAGCTTTTCTCCTGTTTCATCTTGGTACTCTATCTGAAGTTCTTTGGCTGAGAAGTTAAACTCTATCTCAGCTTCCCCACAACGAAACACTTCATCACCCCGTCTACGTAGCAAAGCCATCACACCCTCGTGCATGATTGATGCAACCGTGTGGTCTTCAAAGGTCTTGTACTTCTTGCCCGTCGTATCATAGGCAACCAGATGAAACTGATCGTCTGGCAGTTCAGATATAATGACATAGTACTTATCTTTTTCCAATGACATCATTGTATTCATATCTTTCTTTTTCATTTCTTTAGCCACTCCATAGGTATTGATCCTTCTGCCCATCTGTAGTTGTGCTTGAGACACCAATCAGCATAGGTAGTCTTACTTCCTTTGTAGATTTTATTTCTAGCGTTCATAAACACCATACGTATATCTAACTTCTTGTGTTGTTCTTTGACCAAAGCCATCTTAACTCTGTCTGCCTTATCAAACTCACCCTTAGCTTCAATGTATATACCCGTAGCAGGTATGTAGAAGTCAGGAGTGTAGGTACGTATCTTAGGCACAAATGTTATCTTATGTTTCTCATACTCAAATTTTATTTTGTTATCAATAAGTTTCTTAGCCAATGCCAACTCAAACTTAGATCGGTATCCTGCATTTCGTTTAGCCACTATGTTCTCCCACACGGATTTTCCAACTCAATGATTCTAGGCGTTTGTTTATATACCCTGCCATCTTCGGGGATTGTTTTTCTATTATAGTGAGTTCGTCTAGCAGGGGATATATCGGCACACATAAAATCTTTCCGTAGTTAAGGCTATAGTTTATTGTTTGAAACTCGTTCTCTATTTTGACAATGTCTCTAGCTTCTGTCTCAGGAGTCACTGCCCCGTGTTCAGAGAAGTTATCTCTGAGTGTCAAAGGTACCTCTGTCATGTTGTCTGAGGAATGTTATGTCTCTGCCACCACCTATACCTTTGTGAGACTCAATGTACACGTGGTACAAGTTCTCGTTCAACTCAAGCAACTTGGTTTGATAGGTATGCAGGTAGATAGCCGACATCAGAGTTCTTTCTTTTTTAAAACATCGTACCACACTTTAGGTGGTGTCTTAGCCTTAGATATTACCTTATCGTGTAACTGTGACTTCGACCAACAATGTGATCTGTATCCACACATGCCACATATCTTAGGTAAGGTCTTGTTACCTGTTCTTATGATTTCACCTTTTACTTTGTACGTCTCGAACTCAGACTTAAATGGTTTCACAAAGTCAGGGTCAGGGTCGAGTAATCTTTTACTCTTACCTCTGCATCTTTTAAATATTCTTTTCTGTCTTCTTCTTGCCAATCAGGTGCTTCCACCATAGCAATCTCGCCACTAGATTTGTTTACAACAATCCACCCACCAAACGGTAGACCTGTAGCTTCACCGTACAGATGCCCTTGCATTATGTAGCCAAAGGGATCATCTTCTTTTATCTTATCGTAGCCACCAAACCCTGTGTACTTAAACTTAAATGCCCACTCACTTGCAGACTTTACATCCCAAACTTTATCTACACCCATCTCATCTCTCAAGATAAGATCAAGTGTACCTGTGACTGTGTGTCCACCGATGTCTAGCTTAACTGCCTTTTGTTTATCTACTATATCTACGTCTGCTTGTTCCATGATAAGTACGACGACTGATTCAACCAAGTCACCAAACATAAATCGAAACAAAGCATTGTAGTCCATGTCTTCTTTGAGACCCTGCCTATCTAGCAACTGTTGGCACAAAGGTCTACCTAGTCCTGACATACGGATACTGAACTTACGTTCTTTATTTAATTGTCTTTCTACAGACTCTTCACACTCTTTTGCAAAGTCTTTAATAGCACTAGGGGAGACCGTGACTTCCCCCCTAGTTGCTTTTTGCATGTAGTCTTGGATTTTAAGCAGATTTAACATTGAAATCAGCCGACAAGTCTTGTTCCTCACTAGGAGAAATGAGTTTCAAAGCTTCTCTGTTCTGATTAAAACGTTCTCATTGTGAGCCTTTACAGTCTCTGAGAAATCTTTCATCAATGCCTTATCTGTATCCGAGACTTGTACTTCCGAATGGAGAGTCGGAACGGGTACATAGTAAACAACTGAACCTGACTTGACCCTGCTAGTCGCTAACTTAATAACAACCTTTTGCATGATCTTCTTCTGTCTAGTTAAGCTATCTATGAAATCTCTGATAGGTTTAAAGCCTGATCGCTTGAAGTAAGATACGAAAGGCTTATCCTTTATATCTACCTTTGTGCCATCTGCCTTAGTGAAGTCACCACTTATCTGACCGTATATAACTTGGTTACACACTGCAGAACGTGACTTTACTTGAGTGGGTCGTCATCAGAACCTCTTCTTCTTTGCATTGACAATCTGCCACACTTGTTGCCTGCTGATGAGTCAGGAAATTCTCCTGCCAATGTAGGCTTCTGTACTGACTTGCAAGAGAAAGTTCCCTGCTCCATATCATACACACTCCACTCGAATGTACGTAGGATAGGTCTGATCAATACATCTTTAGCGTAGATGAACTCACCATCTATAAACATCTTCCACGAACCACGTGTTAAGGCAGTACCATCGTCTGTCTCCGTGTCATAGTTAATGTTCAATCTTGGTAGTCCAACGTTGGATGTTGCCTTAGCTTGTCCTGTTAGTTCCATAAACGTAGCAGTATCATCATCGTTAAAAGCTGATACTAACTGATCCATTTCGTTTCCAATTGTCATTTCATTTGATTCCATTTTTATTTCCTTTAAGTTTATTTAAAATGTAACTAACCTTACTACTGTATTTCATGCAAGTCAAGCCAATTATTTCCTATTTTTAATTCTATTCCTATTGGCATGTCGTATTCTAAGCCATACCTAGCTTTCGAGCCATCAGAAATAGATAACATGGCTTCAGATAATACCTTAATACACTGATCTTTTTCATCAGGATGTACGTCAAGTACTATTGAATCATGTACTGTGTTGCATATAACTGACTCCATTCTTAATTTTCTCATCACCTTATCTAGTTCAACTAAGGCAATAGGTAGCAAGTCAGCAGTTGCAAATCCTTGTACGGGGTAGTTACAGATAGCAGTTCTGTTCGTGGCTGCCCCCAATCAGTCCACTTGGCATCAGGGAAACAATAGACACGACCTGACGGTAGTTTGATCTCTTTAGTCTTGACTGCTTCCTTTTCTAATTCCTTGTGCCACTCAGCTACCTGCTCGTACTTCTCTTTAAACGCCGTGTAGTAGGCTTGTTGTGCTGGAGTACCACTTACCCCACCGTAGAGAGGTTTGAACGTGTGTGCCTTTGCATCCTGCCTTGAACACCCTATTATAGATGCAGTGTAGTTATGAACGTCAGTTCCCTTAAGAACATCGTCGTATGCTTGTGGGTCTTTGGCTAAGAACCTGCCACCTGAACTCTAACTGAGAGTAGTCACCCTCAAGTATGTAGCCACCATCAAATCTACTTTCGACTATCTTACGTATGGCAAAGGTAGAACCACGTGGCATGTTTTGGAAGTTAGGATTACGACTAGATAGTCTACCCGTTGCCGTAACACACTGCATGAACTCAGGATGAATGAAGTTATCATCATCAACATTGTTCTTCATGCCTTCAACAAAGGTAGATAGGTAGGTACGAATAGCATTGTATCTAGAGTAGGCTACACAAAACTCACGGGCATCACCACTTAGTTCAGTTGATCTATCCTCAAGGGTTACTTTGTCAGTCTTAAACCCTGCAGATGCAGTATCTTTTGGATTACGAGGTACAATCTTAAAGCCTGCTACCTCATTAGTGTCTGTGTACCTAGTGCCTTTACCTTTACATGGCTTGCATATCCGTAATACTTTACTTGGCTCACCATTCTTGTTGACGGGTCTGACCTTGCCATGACCTAGACACCCTGCACATTGTTGACCTACAGTTTTGTAGACAATGTCAGTCATGTTCCTAACGTTACGAATGAAATCATTCTTCTTCATACGTGTACGTAGCTTAGGTTTGATTGTGTTACCCCTCATCTCCTGACCCAGATTGAATGTCATCGACCAGAGAGGTTTGTCTTTTACTTTACGTGAATATAAAAGAACACTCCTATCATCTGGACTAGATAGATTAACAGGAGTATCACCCATAGCTTGTCTAGCCATCGATTGCAGTTTTGTTTCCAGATAGGATAGTTCCTTATTATATTCTTTTTCAATTTCATCGAGGGTATCCAAGTTTATCTTAAGTCCGTTCATCTCAATACGAGTAAGAACGTTTGTCATTTCAAGCGAAAGCTTGAGTGTCGGTACTAATGTCATTAAATAGTTCTCCAAATGTTGTGCCAAAGGCTTCAAGTTGTTTTACTGCTACTTCTTCTGTAGCTAGTACGTCTGCTATACCATACTCTTCTACTATTTCATAGGGTATATCATAAAATGTTTTACCATCTTTTAGGTAAGGTGCAACCAAATCTTTTTCTTTTTGTGTAACACCATATCGTTTTGCAAGAGAGTCAAGACTAAGTGACCACCTACGTGCCTTAGCTAAGATGTACTCAGCCACCATAGTATCGTAGATGCTACCATCGTAGGTAAAGCCACATGCTCTTAGCCACGTAAGATCAAACTTAAAGTTCTGCCCTACTATGACATCAGCACTATTCAAAGTACCTTGCATCTTAGCAAACCAATCTCCGTCTACAAACCCTCTCTCATCTGAATGATGTATGAAGTCGTAGCCTACCTCATCTTCTCCTAACCACTTATATCCGATAGATACAAGCCTATTGTTAAAATAAGGCAAAGCAGTAGTGCCACCTGATTCCTTTGTTTTATGAGTTGTCTCCACATCTAACGTTAATATATTCATTTCTATTTATCCTTAAAAGTTTCTATCATATGACAGTTTGCACAAAGAACTCTGCACTTTCTTATCTCTAACATCAAAACTTTTAAGCTATAGCTTCTCATACTAGATATACTCTTGTGTTTGTCTTTAAGATGATCAAACTGTAATCCTAACGGGTGTTCTTTGTACCCACATATTTGACAACCACACTTCATCTTGATGTAGTTTAGCCACTTCTTTCTTATCTTTCTGATCCTTGTTGTTCTGTCTCTTCTTTCTTGTTTCGTTTTGTGAAACTGATCAGGTGATCTCCAATCTTCTCCACCTTTAGACTTTGCATTGTACGACCAAAACATACGACCATCCACACCAATGTCACCATGTTTAAATGTCAAATAGTAGATACCCCTATCCACATCTATCTGAGCATTGATCATACCATGCCACCCGTTGATTTTATTTTTGGATATACAGATGTGTCTTACTATATTGTCAACTTCACTTGACCCCGTTTTACCAATACCTATGATTGCATCAGCTTCACCTGCCTTACCCGTTCTCGAGTTGTCAAGCATAGAGTAGTCAATAAATTGACGATCGTGTGCATCGTAGCTAGCCTGACTGACTGCCCATATAAGTAGTTGATTTCGCTTGGCAATTTCTCTTGCAGTCACGTAAGTTTCTTTTAGTCTTTCGTCACCACGATTATATTGTCCGTCTACACGAAACTTATCTAGCTGATCACAGAACATAATGTCAGGCTTATTCAACTTGGCATACTCATCCATCTCCTCAACAGATGTACCAACTGAATCCATGATTGTCAGGTAAGGTTCTATCTCAAAATGGTAGCGTTCAAGTAGCTGATCTTTTTGCATCACCATCTCTTCTTTTGTCAGTTCAAAATAAGATTGAATGATACGTAGCTTGATACGTTGGGCAGGTTCTTCGTTTGCCCAATAGGTAACTTTGAATTTCTGTTTGATGTAAGATGATGCAAGGAAACAACAAAAGGTAGTCTTACCAACTTCAGGTCTAGCAAATATTATCCCCAAGTTACCCTTATCCATTCCTTTAACTTTTTCTTGGATAAGGTTGAATTGAAAAGGGAAATCATTGTCTCCTGCTTCTTCTTCAAGTAGTTGAGCCAAGTCACTCTCTACTATATTGTAGGTAGTCTTGTCACTTATGCGACCATCTTCAACTGCATCAATGAGCCTACGTAGTTCACCAAACTCTTCATTCTCACCCGTGAATATCTCGAGTGCTTTCTCACCTATCTGCCTTGCTCTATCTCTGAGCCACAGATTGTTGACCAAGTCTAGGTGAAGTTCGTCGTTACCTGACACAGTATCTTCTAGTTCAGATATAACTTCTTGTACTCTGTTCCTAGCTGAGTCAGGCATGGCAGGATTTCTGTCGTTAAAGACTCCTGCAAGTTCAGACTTAGTTATGGTCTTGGCGTACTTAGTGTGGGAATAAACTATTGTGTCAAAGATATCTTTTAGTTCCCTATCAAACATATCTCTATCTATTTTGTTCTTTACCTTTGCAAAGAAATCAACATCTAAACAAAATCCTAAAACTTGTTTATCTACTGATATGATTGTCGATGAAGTCATCTCGTTCCTCTCTCTCCATATTTTTCAGGTCTTTCTTTAGTACAACTAATTTTGTCGGTACATAATTAGACAGATGCCTGACAATGTCAACTGCTTTTCTAGTTGCATCTCTGTCTAAAGCCACAAAAATTTTTTTATAATTTTGGATTACTTGTATGTGGCTATCTAGTAATGATGTTCCCATCAATGCCATACCCGTTACAATGTTGGATATGCTACATGCAGATGGACAGTCTTCTACCACGAAAAGATTGTCACTCAGTCCACACACAAATGGCATCTTGCTTGTACCATAACGTAACCACTTAGGTTTACTGTTAGTCAAGCTTCTACCCGTTGCATCAATAACTTTATCACCATCTTTAACTAGGTAGACTACCCTATCTCGTTGGAAGTCATATCTAATGTCAGCTATCCCATCTAGATAGGCATCATAGGATTGTACTTCCTTAACGTAGTTTTCTGCATTGATGTTTCTAGATAGAGAGACAAAAGTATCAGGAATAACAAAGTCAACTTTTGTCACCTCTTCTTTAGTTTGTCGCTTAACAAAAGCTTGCTTAGAGTTATCTTTTGTCAGGCTTATACCCGTCGCACCTTTAGTGTGGCAATCAGCATGGAAACAATTCCACAATCTTTCAAAGCCATTGTCAGTTACACTAAAGGTATTTGGCTTGCCACATAAAGGGCAATCAGACCTATAACGCCCATAAGGAGCAATGGTAAGGGATTCAACATAGCCTTTTAACCATTTAGGACTCATTTATTTGTCGCATCTTTATACTGCTTAGTATTGACAGTATAGACTTGTGCTAGCTTATCTAGATCAAAGTCGTGCTTAAGTAACTTACGAGACTTTGCTACACAGATAGGTATCCATGTAAGGTAGTCTCGCTTGTTACCTAGCTTAACTTGATCTTTGTCTTCCAAACCTAAACGTACTGCAGATAGTTTTGCCCACAGTACATGATGCTTATCATAACTACGCTGAGTTATGTCAGTCTTCGCTTGTTCGTTCATCTGCTATCCTTAAATCTTCTAAGTATAGTTTAATTGCATTTCGGATAAGATCAGCTACGCTTGTTTGTGTAGCGTATCTATCTGTCTCCCTAGTAGCAAAGTTCTCTAGTTCGTCATAGTCAGCTTTGGATACTGTCAAGTTGTAACTTTTAGTTTCCTCGCCTATCTTATGTGGTCTACTCATATTAACTCCAATCTCCCTCGTGGGGTGTATCTCCCAATGGGATAAGTGCGTATACCACGAGATGTATTTTTACGTCAAGAAAATAATTTAAAAAAAATAGTTTGACAGATGTTTTTAGTTAGGTGTATAAGATACCCTGATCATAAATATAGGAGATAAATATGATACATTGGAAAACTAATGAAGAAATGGGAGATGGCTTCCAATTCGATAAGAGTGAGCATCTAGAAGTTAAATACAATGCTTTAACTGAAGTTGAAACTCACGAGAAAAACACCATGAGAACTAAGTATCTAGTTAGAGATTGGTGGAGTAACAAACAGTTGTTTGAACTTAGAACTTTTATTAATGATACCTTATCAGAGAGAGGACATAGCTAATGATATATCTTGAATTATTCTCAGGTGGTAGTGTAGCTAGGCAATCTGTAAAAGAGTTAGGCTTGCCCGTTACTAGGTGGTATTCATCAGAGATCAACAAGTATCCAATTCAGATAGCTAATGATAACCACGATGATCTTATTCATCTAGGTGGTGTTGAGGGTGTACTAGATAAGCTAGTCTCACACAAAGACATTGACGTTATCTTTTGTGGCTCACCTTGTCAGGGTTTTTCCGTCGCAGGAAAACAATTAAATTTCGAGCATGAACAATCCAAGTTGTTCTTTACGTTCCTTGAAATATACAAGGCTATCTATACTGTTAATCCCCACGTCAAGTTACTCTTTGAAAATGTCAAGATGAAGAAAGAGTGGGAGCAGATTATCCTATCTAAACTACAAGAGATTAATCCTAAGCTAAAGTTACACATTATTGATTCTGCTTTGGTATCTGCTCAACGTAGAGTTCGTATGTACATTACTGATATAGAGTTTGATATGCCTGAAGATAGAGGTATCGTACTCAAAGATATCATCGAGTGTGGTTGTGTAGATAGAAACAAATCCTACTGTCTAGATGCAAACTATTGGAAAGGTGGTAACCTGAAGATGTACTTCGAGAAGTCTCGTAGGCAATTAGTCTTTGGTGATGGTTGTCACCAAGTAGGAATAGCTGATCTCAAAGGCTATGACATTATCAAGCGTGTCTACTCTGTCGAGGGTAAATGTCCTACCTTAACTACTATGCAAGGTGGACACAGAGAACCTAAGATACTTTGTAACTCTGCTTCAATCACGGGTCGTAGATTAGATAGCAATGGTGTCCGTAAAGATGATGACACTAGCCTACCTATAGTACAAACTCTTGAGGTATCCGACACAGATAAGTCAAGATGCTTGTCTACCTTAACTAAGGATACAGTTGTTTCACCTTTACCTAAAGGTAGGTATCCTGATGCTTATGGTGAACATAAATTACATTGGCGAAAGCTGACTGTTAAGGAATGTTGTAGGTTGCAAACCTTACCTGACGACTACTGTAAATCTGTTAGTAACTCACAAGGTTACAAGATGCTTGGCAATGGTTGGAACAATGAAACTATCAAATGTATTCTAAAGGGTTTGACAACTGAAAATAAATTTGGTAGGGAATTATCCTGAAAGAAAATGTACGAAACTATGGAGAGATCGTGATGGCAATTAAGCTAATAGATGAGAAGAAAAATATGACACAGAAATGTGTTACTGATCTGTATTGGGAATATGATAGAATGTCTAGTTCAGGTCAAGAGACATTAGATAAGCTAGCTAGTTGGGTTGGTGTTGAAACTGATGCACAGTTACAAGAACGCCTATCTAAAATGTCAAAGGAAGAAATCAAACAAGAATTGGAGAAATCGTGATGACTAAATATTATTCTCGAAGTAAACAAAGTTTATTGAGATAGCTAACATGCCTGATCAATATGTCAGAAATGCTTTTGTCAAGATGTGCAAACATGAGCCAACTGAAGATGCTATCTACGCTGAACAACAAAGTGAAAGAGCAGATAGGTCAATGAAGTTACGTAATGATCTTTTTGAAGAGAATGTAGAACTTGAAGTGCAAGTTAAACACTACAAGAAACTTGCAGAAGATAACTTTGCTTCTAGTGTAGTTGATCTAGATAAGATAGAAAAGCTAATCAAACAAAATAATGAACTTCAGGGAATGTATGACAAACTGAAAGACACTACCTACCAACCTTACGACAATCAAGGTAGGGTTAGAGATTACCAAGTGGAGTTTACTAAGCTAGCTAAGCAGAGAGATAAGTGGAAAGAGAAAGCCATGAATATGATAGAGAAAAGCACCTATCAAGCTATCTTCGACAAATGCCAAAAACTTGAAGAAGATTACAAGTATGCAAATGATCGCATGATGAACTATGCCACAATGCTTAACAACAAATGTCCTAAAGGTGATGTCAAGATGTTTAGCGAGATACCTAACACAGATGATGGTTGGGAATTTGTTGACAAACTCAAACGCTATCTTAACAAGGAAAGCTACAAGATTAGAGTACGTGGTCAATATTTAGATGACGAAACTAAAAAGACTGAGGGTTGGCAGAGATATAGTTTTGGTCAACCTATCGAGAAGTCTAAGTGTCTTAGAGTTTATGTGGACATTAACAATGACAAATGAAACGACACTAAAACATGACAAACCAAATCACACTATTGATCGTGGTTATTCGTGTCATAAATGTGGTAGCAGAGGAGATGTCTTTAGTTTAGGTAAGCTTCTCTGTGCTATCTGTTATTTGCTCAAATATGCCCCTGAAAGAGTAGATAAGATAAAAAGAAAAATCATTTGACTAGGTAGTTTATCTGTAGTAACTGTTATTTTCATTTTAAATATAGGAGATAGAAAATGAGCAGAGAACATTTCCACGAAAGCCAAATCGAAGATAAGGTAGAGCAGTACATGCAAGAGGGTATGTCAGATGAAGACGCTATCCAAAAAGCAGAAAGCGAATATCATGGTCAAGTTAATCTAGTTGAGAACAAGCACTCAAGATAAACAAAAGGCAAGTAGCTTTTCAAAAAGCACTTAGGCAAGGTTGTTATCCAAGTGAGATAGTCTTAGCTATGGTAGTTGATTATCTGCAAGAGCATTACAATAATGAAGATGAGATACGTTCTACAAGACAGTTCTGCCGTAAGTTATTGACTAAAATTAATGACGATACTTTGGAGGTGAACAATGCCTAGTGATATTTTTCAATGTTGGAGTTGTAAGTCTGTCTTACATGATAGTGATTTAATGGTAACTGAAGATGGAAAAGATTGTCCTTTTGTTGTACAGATAATCTAGTTAATGTAGATACTTTACCTGAAGATAGGGAGGACAGATAATGAATAAGATTGCACGTATCCACGTAAACCAACACGTGATCAAAGCCAATGCAAAGAATGGAGAAAACAATCCTATCTTTACAATCAAGCAAGGTGGCAAGAATACCTATGCCCACAATGTTAAGGTCAAAGGTGAGATGGAGTTAGTCTACTCACCTGATAAACCTTTGTCTTGTGGTGCTAAGGTTTGGATAGAAACAAGAGGTGATATCGTACTTGACAAATCAAGCGACACTAAAGATTTATCCCCAACTAAATTAATTGCTTCACCAACTTCCACTTAGTAAAAATAGATGTGGAGATGGGAATTTTTAAGAAAAAAGCAAAGAAAATAAAAATAAAAATAAATTATCTGCTTGTTTATCTAGTTAAGATAGTTTAATAATAAACCTACCTACTAATTCAGGTAGGATAACCAAAAGGCTTTTAGCCTAGAAAGAAGAAATATTATGGATAGCATAATAACAATCGATCAAGAAACTAATCTAAAATCAAACTCAATTCATAACCACGACAATCCATTTGATGTTTCATTATTTGAAGATAATGCAAAGATTAAAAGAATACCTTTATTTGCATATGATGAAGATGAATATGGAGTTGGTAACCAAACCAAGCTTAACAAGTATTCAGGTTTATATAATGAAAGCTTAAATGAAGTTTTACAATGTAGACCAATTGCAGATACTTATAAACTTGTTCCTCACCAAGATTTATTTTCTGAGCAAGCTAAAATATTAGCCAAAACTGATTTACCTAAAGAAAATATTAGAGTTGAAGATAAATTAGTTAATGGTGGCTTACAAGCACAAAGAACTATTTACTATGATGATCTATCTATTCCCGTTTCTAATTCTAAAGATATAGTTAAGGCAAGAATAGATGTTTTTAATTCTGTAGATACGTCTTGGGCATTTCAAGTTTTTTCAGGAGCATATAGAAACCTATGTAGAAATACTTTGGTGTTTGGTGGTGAGAAATCTTATCATCAAAAAAAGAAACATACGTTAAATTTGTCGCCATCTGCTATGGTTCAAAAAGCAGGTTTAGGCTTATCTATGTGGCATCACCAAAAAGATTTAATGCTTAATTGGCGTGGTATCCAAATTACTGATCAGCAGTTTGCAGATATGTTAAAAGAAACTATTTGTACTAAGAAAACTAAATCTGCAGAAGTTGGTGTCAATCCCGTTAATGAAACTAAGATGAATTATCTTCTAGGTTTATTTGATGAAGAAAAAAAGGAGTTAGGTTCTACTCTTTGGGGTGCTTATAACGCCTTAACTCATTGGTCAACACATACTGATTATAAGGTTGAAAGATACAATGAAGAAACAAAGAAACTTGAAACTATTTCAGGTGGTAGGACTAATGCCAATAAACCAAACGTTGAAAGACAAAGAGCAGATGTAGTAAGAGAATTACTTTCTTCTGATGCTTGGCAGTCTTTAGAAATGGCTTCAGCTTAATGAATGAGAACTTGCTTACATAATTTATAGGACAGTAGTAGTAATTCTATTCTGTCTTATAGTTTTTAATTATTATTATCGCTTAATTGGAGAAAAATATGAAACGTTATCATTTAAAAAAGATGTCTGATTTACTTGAAACTTTAGAAATTGTTTCTAACAATGCTAAAAATAAAGGTCATAGATCAGGCTTTAGATGTAATCAATTAGCTAAAGAAATTGCAGATCAATTTGCAGTTTTTGTACCTACATTGACAACAATAATAACCAACAAAGAAAACAAAAATAATCCTAGTAAAATTTCAGGTAACTATGCCATGACAAAAGGAGAACATGAAATATACAAGGTTATTAAATCAGGTGTAAGATTAAAAGTTACTGACATTTATGACAACAAATTGACTGACAAATCTTTTAACACGATCAAACAATATGTATTTATTTTGAAGAAAAAGGCTTTGTTCAATCAATTAAAGTAGTTGGAAAGAACTATAAATATTATAAAGCTATACCTTTAAGTTTTAATACAATGGATAGAAATTTGGTCAATAAATTATCTAGTTGACATAAAAATAAATAAGATTATAATTAACCATGCTAGGAAAATCTTAGCGTGGTTTTTAAACCTTAATTTAAATAGTTAAAAGGAATTTCAAAAATGAAAACAGAAACTTATTTAATAAAACACGAATACGATCAAGATAAAAAAGAAATGATATCCAAACCTTGCAAGGTTGAAATGAGATGGAGAATATATGATAGCTTCGCTTGTTTGGAGATTATAGGCTTTGAGAATAAAGCAGAAACAATTAAACATCTTTTGTATTGCCATAAAGACCAAACCATAAACATTTTAAACAGTCTTAATGAACAGATTGACAATGCAGATGATTTAGAACCTTGTAAAAAAGATAGGTTTTACTTCAATGAAAGCGTTGGCGTTAATGGGGTTTGCATGGTCAATTAGACTTAGAAGATTTAATATCTAAAAGGTAGGTTCATAATGGGGTACTTTTTTAAATGCAATGATTGTAACTATGTTGAAACATTTAACGATCAGTTTAACATTCCTAAAAAGGCTTTAGAGGGTAAGTTAAATGACTATGAAAGCGTTATTTGCTCAGTTGTGTTACACTAAAACAAGACTTAAAGGAAACTATATTATAATTGAAAGGAACAAATAAGATGATTACATTTAATTTAACTCTTGAAGATATGCCAACCAGAGATAAAAAGCTTTCTAACATTGCAAAGGTTGAGAACTTTAAAAGCAGTAAATCAGGCTTACCAATTGCTAACCAATTTATTATTACTTTGCAGAATGGTATTGAAGTATTTCAAAGCTATAATTCTATTATTGCAGTTAAAGCTAATAATGAAACATACCTTGATCAAAATAGGTGGAACTATTCAAGAACTACTTCAAGTTATAGAAATCATATTCCTGAATGAAACTACAGTTGAAACAAGATATAAAATTGGCATGGCAAATACGGCAATGGTTCATTTAAATAAACCTTAACAATTAAATAAAGTTACCTCCCAAAACGCCTTAGATTAGTTTCTAGGGCGTTTTTCTTTGGTGTAGCCTAATATATAGTTAAAGCGTTGTTTCTGTTGTGTAATCGTGTTTGGTGGTGTTTGGGTATTTGTTCGCAATCTGCACCTTGCTTCATACCTTTGGCAATTACTTGTATAAACTAAAATGACAAATAGCATTACACGGGCGTATATATGTCAGGTGATCGGCAGTTTAACAGTTGGGTTTGGTTGTTGGGTGGCTTTTTGCCTATGGTTAATGGTCAATGAGCCACAGTTGACAAATCATAAAAATGAATAAATCAGCCTATCATGGGCGTACGCATGGACACCTCCCCAGCATTTGCTAGGTTAAACACCCAAGCAGACGCCG
>UEXL01000212.1_pt1 | contig 28281 bp, 43 predicted proteins | sample 1796671 | NCBI WGS metagenome assembly UEXL01 (sample SAMEA4772471, study PRJEB27181) | metagenome | reverse complement strand
TTTCAAAAGGGCTTCTTACGCAAGATTCACAGACAGTTCAATCGATAGAATTAGAGACTTTGAAGAGCCCAATATATTTGTTCAGAGAATGGATTTTAAAGAATCGATTGCAAAACATCCAGATGCTTTCTTGTATCTTGATCCTCCTTATTATCTGGGCAAATCAAGAGAAAAGCTATATGGAAACAAAGGCGACACCCACTTTACTTTTGATCATGATGGTCTATATGACTCCATTTCAAATCGTACAGGGTGGGTTCTGTCATATAACGACTGTGAGTATGTAAGAGAAAAGTATTCTAATTATAAAATAATTCCAGCAGCATGGGCATATGGAATGAAAAATATGTATACAGATGAAGAGCTTGTTCGACGTGAAATATTAGAAGAAACAGCAAATAAACTAGAAAGATATAATAGTCTTAGTGAAAAAAACAAATTACCAAACGAGGTTATCAAATCTATCAGAAGTCATTTAAAAAATCACGAAACAAAAAAGATGGGTTCCTCATCTGAAATTATTATTATAGGATAAAAAGGAGAATTATATGACAAAGAAAGCAAAATCATCTGCTGGAAAGCTATCCATGGATGATATGAGAAAAATGATAAATAAGAGAGAGCGGGCATGGACGTAGCCCACGATCTTAACAACGCAAACCCCACAGAGGTCAAGCAATGGATCCCTACTGGCTCTCGCTGGTTAGATTCTATTGTTTGCAAGGGTCAACTTTCTGGCATCCCGGTTGGAAAGGTTTCTGAAATTGCAGGTCTTGAGGCAACAGGCAAATCTTATATGGCTGCGCAAATCGCTGCCAATGCTCAAAAAATGGGAATTGATGTTGTCTATTTTGATTCGGAATCGGCAATCGACCCTTCTTTCCTTGTAAATGCTGGTTGTGATTTAAGTAATCTTTTATATGTCCAAGCCCAATCTGTAGAATTTGTATTAGAGACAATCGAAGACCTGCTGGCATCAGAAAATCAAATGTTATTTATTTGGGACTCTTTGGCACTTACTCCTGCAGTTAGCGAAGTCGAGGGAAGCTTCGACCCCATGTCACAAATGGCTATGAAGGCGCGAATTCTTGCCCGTGCGATGTCCAAGCTCGCACTGCCAATCGCCAATGCGAGTGCAACACTGCTTGTCTTAAACCAATTAAAAACAAACATAACCCGAAGTCCATCCGAAGCCATGACAACACCCTATGTTACACCGGGCGGCAAAGCTATGAATTATGCATATTCTTTGCGAATCTGGCTAACAGGTCGAAAAGCAAAAGCAAGCTTTGTCTTAGATGACAATGGATTCCGTATTGGATCAGAGGTCAAAGTTAAGCTAGAAAAGTCTCGCTTTGGCACTGCTGGGCGAAGGTGCAACTTCAGAATCTTATGGGGCGGAAATACAGTGGCGATCCAAGATGATGAGTCATTGTTCGATGCCGTAAGCTCTTCCGAAAATATTATTAGATCGGGAGCGTGGTACACTATGGTTTTTGAAGATGGAACAACAGAGAAGTTCCAAGCGGCTAAGTGGGTAGATAAGATGCAGAATGAAAAGTTCCGCCAGAGAGTTTATCAAATCATGGACGAAGAAGTTATTATGAAGTTTGATAAAAGACAAGGCTCTGCATCAGATTTCTATGACTCTGAAGAAGAAGAAAACTAATTGTAAGTATGGATGATGATGAAATACTCAAGATGAAGCACCACAAGCTTCTATTTGAACTTAAATTTTTGTATGCCGATCTTGAGTATCATCAGCGTCTTATGAACGATGCAACTAAAACATTCCAAGAAGAATTTTTAAATGCTTCAAAGGAATTGAAAATATATGAAATTTTATTTCCAGAAGATGACGTACCAGAGCCCACCCAGCAAGACTCCGGCAAAGTCGAGAGCGAAAAAATATATGAACTCGACAAAAAGAACATCAGCAAAGAAGTAAAATTTCTTCATAAGAAGATTGTTTCGATGACTCATCCAGACAAGTTGATTAAGTTGTCAGAACAAGAAAGGTCTCACAGAGAAGGTATCTTTTTAAAGGCTACGGCGGCCGCAGAGAAAGATAACCTTTTTGCACTTCAGCAGATTGCCATGGACCTTGGCATCGAACTACCTCACCTACAAGTGAACAACTTGAAATATTTGAAAAAGAAGCAAATGGAGTTAGAAAACAGACTGGAGATATGGAAAAGACATTCGCTTGGAATTGGCATAACGCTAAATCAGAAGAACAAAGACAAGCTATAATGGCTGAATATATAAATATAATGGTTGAAAGAGCTACAAAAAAAGCTTGACAAACTTACGAAAAAGTGCTATTATGTTTTAGAGGTTAAAGATGAAAAGACTAATGGTTATTGATGCTCTGAATGCGTATTTCCGGGCTTATATTGTTGATCCTTCTCTATCCACCATGTCGGGAGAGCCGATAGGTGGATATCAGGGTTTTATTAAAATCTTACAAAAGCTATGCCGAGAGATGAAGCCTGATGAGATTGTTATAACTTGGGATGGCGCAGGTGGATCTCAAAAGCGCAAGCAAATAAATAAAAATTACAAAGCTGGAAGAAAGCCAATTAAACTTAATAGAAATATTGGTAATTTAACGGAAAGCCAGCAGTTGCAGAATAAAGTGTGGCAACAGATGCGACTAATGGAAATGTTAAATTTTCTACCTTGTATCCAACTTGTTAGCGATGGAATTGAAGCTGATGACTTGATTTCTTTTGTTGTGCAGAATAGTAAATATAAAGGGTGGCAAAAGATTATTGTCTCTAGTGATAAAGATTTCTTTCAGCTTTGTGATGACGAGACTGTGGTTTATCGACCAATTCAGAAAAAGTTTGTCAACAAGCCTCGCATCTTGGAAGATTTTGGAATCCATCCTACGAACTTTGCGATGGCTCGCGCAATCGCAGGAGACGCTTCGGACAATCTCAAAGGAGTTAGGGGTGTTGGGTTAAAGACAATTGCCAAGAAGATGGAATTCTTTGCCAAAGAAGATTCGGTTACATTTACTGAATTGCAAGAGTACTGCAAAAACGACAATACGGGATTGAAAGCTTTCTCAGCTATCTTAGAGAGTTATGATAAAATACAAGAGAATTATAAAATCATGCAGCTATACGCACCAGCAATTTCAATCCAAACAAAGATGAAAGTTCAGTCTGCATTAGATAATTTTACTCCAGAGTTTAATAAGACAGAGATAATTAAGAGAATCAGAACAGATGGTTTTGCAGAATGGAGTATGCAAGATTTATTTACCAGTTGTAAAAGAATTTGCAAAAATGCTTGACAAAGTTATTCTTTAATATTATAATGACAATTCGGAGGTTAGATGTCTAAAGAAAACTTTAGTCAATATGGAAAAGAGTTCCAAGAAAATTTATGTCACATGATTCTGATAGATCGACCATTCGCCGATCAAATATTTGAAGTACTGGACATTAATTTCTTGGAACTAAAATATTTACAATCTTTCACAAAGCTAGTCTACAACTATAGGGAAAAGTTCTCTGTACATCCGTCAGAACAAATTATGAAATCCATTCTTCGGACTGAAATTTCTAATGAGTTAGAGTCCGTACAGACCATGATTCGTGATTTCTACGCTCGCATATCCAGATGTGAGCCGGAAGATGCTGAGTATATTAAAACTACGTCTCTCGATTTTTGCAGAAAGCAAAAACTTAAAGAAGCAATGTTGGAATCTGTAAAGCTTCTCGAAAGCCATTCTTTTGATCAAATATCTAGTGTTATAAATGAGGCTCTCAAGCTCGGTTCGGATTCTAATTTTGGACACGACTACATTAAAGATTTTGAGCAGAGATTCACATTCAAAGCTAGGAATCCAGTCGCAACAGGGTGGGACCAGATAGATTTGATTACACATCAGGGTCTAGGGACTGGTGAACTTGGAGTCGTAATCGCCCCAACTGGCGCAGGAAAAAGTATGGCTCTGGTCCACATAGGGGCACAGGCACTAATCGCAGGCAAGAATGTAATCTATTACACACTAGAATTATCAGATACGGTCGTGGGTTCGAGATTCGATAGCTGCATCACAAATGTTCCGCTAGGAGATTTAACAACTTTCAAAGAAGAGATATACGAAAAAATTCAAGATCTTGATGGCAAGCTTATCGTAAAAGAATACCCAACAAAGTCCTCATCTCCCGTAACTTTGAAGAATCATTTGGAAAAAGTTATAAAAAGAGGTTTCAAGCCCGACGTTATTATTGTTGATTATGCGGATCTTTTGAGACCAACTTCCGGATTAAGAGAGAAAAGACACGAATTAGAGACTATTTATGAACAGCTTCGTGGTTTGGCGCAAGAATATAAATGTTGTTTATGGACAGCAAGTCAAACAAACCGTTCTGGCTTGAACGCAGAAGTAATTACAATGGAATCAATCAGTGAGGCTTTTAACAAATGTTTTGTAGCAGATTTTATTTTTTCAATATCCAGAACGGCAGAGGATAAGTTGAATAATCAGGGGAGAATTTTTATTGCAAAGAATCGTAACGGCCCTGATGGGTTAATATATCCTATTTTTATGAGCACTAATAATATTACTATCAAAGTGTTGCCAAACACCGGAGAGACTATCGGTGAAGTTCAGAGAGATGCCAAGAAGCGTCAAGAAATGAAAATCGCCACATTATATAAAAAGAACAACAAAGGGAAGGGGAAATAAAATGTCAATTAACAGTCTACAAGAATACACAAGAATCGCTAAATACGCGAGATATCTACCGGAGATGAAAAGAAGAGAAACTTGGAAAGAACAAGTTGATCGAGTCTTTTCGATGCATAGAGAGTATTTTAAAGATTATCCAGATGTTATGGAGCACATTGATTATGCAGAGCAGGCAGTATTAAAAAAGGAAATCTTAGGATCCCAGCGGATTTTACAGTTTGGTGGTGAGCCAATTTTTAAACACAACGCTCGTGTTTATAACTGTGGTTTTGGTCACATCAATCGCGCTCGTGCTTTTCAAGAGCTTATGTATCTGCTTCTTTGTGGTTGTGGTATTGGTTTTTCTGTTCAGACTCACCATGTTAGCCAACTTCCACTCGTTGCACGAAGGAACGCCATTGTACCAAAGATTTATGAGGTTCCAGATACCATTGAAGGATGGGCTGATGCCATTGGTGTTTTAATTGCGAGCTATATGGGCGGCATTAATGAATTTGATGAGTACATTGGGGAAAAAGTAGAGTTTGATTATTCTAGAATTCGCCCTGCTGGTGCTCCATTGTCGTCTGGAGCAAAAGCACCCGGTCCCGGCGGGCTCATGAGATCAATCGAAAAGATTACAGAAATTTTTGAAAGAAGATTGAGAGATAGTGTTCGGGTCAAATTACGCTCAATTGACGTTTATGATATTATTATGCACGCTGCCGACGCTGTGATCTCTGGCGGAGTTCGTCGTTCGGCAACTATCGCACTGTTTTCTCCAGAAGATGAGGAGATGGCAAAAGCCAAGACAGGAAACTGGTTTATTGAGAACCCACAACGAGGACGCTCTAACAACAGTGCGTTACTTATTAGAGACAAGACCTCTAAGCAGACCTTTAACCAATTGATGTCTTGGGTTAAGGAGTTTGGGGAGCCGGGTTTCGTATGGGCAGATAGTACAGAGATGGGCTTCAATCCTTGTGTTGAAATCGGGCTATATCCAGTCGATGATGAAACAGGTAAGTCAGGGTGGCAATTCTGTAATTTGGCAGAGATTAATGGCAAGAAGGCAAGCACGGAAGAAAACTTTTATGCAGCATGTAAAGCAGCTGCTATTGTCGGCACTCTTCAGGCTGCTTACACTAGCTTTCCTTACGTTGGAGAAACGACAGAAAGAATCACTCGCCGTGAAGCCCTATTGGGTGTCTCTATCACAGGCATGATGGATAATCCCGACGTTCTTTTTAATCCGCAGATTCAAAGAAATGGGGCAAAAATTGTTAAAGACATCAACAAAGAAATCGCCGCTATGATCTCAATCAATCCAGCAGCTAGAACCACCTGTGTAAAGCCCGCTGGCTCAACAAGTTGTATTTTAGGCACCGCAAGCGGCATTCACCCGCATCACGCAAAGAGATATTTCCGCCGTGTACAAGCAAATGTTCAAGAAAATCCAGTACAGCACTTTAGAAAGACTAACCCTAGAGCAGTGGAAACATCTGTTTGGGATCCGAACGGAGTAACCGAGGTTATTACCTTTTTGTGTGAAGTCCCAGTTGGTGCAAAGACAAAAAACCAAATTAATGCCTCTGACTTGCTGGAGAGTGTTAAGTTAACCCAGCAAAACTGGGTTCGCTATGGTACGAACAAAGATCTTTGTACACAGCCTTGGTTAAGCCATAACGTATCTAATACTATACACGTTCGCCAAGATGAGTGGGATCTTATCGAAGACTACATCTACCAGAACAGAAAATACTTTGCTGGTATTTCTTTGATTCCTAACTCTGGCGACAAAGACTATCCACAGGCACCTTTCTGTGCTGTTCCTTACGAAACTGATATCCTTAGAGAATACGGAAGCGGATCTTTCTTTGCTTCTGGTATTATTGAGAAAGGATTAGAGGCGTTCAATGGTAACCTATGGGCCGCTAGTGATTGTTTGTTGGGTATTGGAGAGCCACTAACAAGCGTGACTTGGAATAAGAGAGAGTGGGTCACCGCCGCAATTAAATTTGCTGATAGTCACTTTGACGGTGACGTTAGAAAGATGACCTATTGCTTGAAAGATGTTTATAATTTAAAAATGTGGGAAAAGTTAAGTAAAGAATACAAAGATGTTGATTGGACAACCTTATGTGAAGAAGAAGATAATATTGATTTCCAGCAAGATTCAGCATGTGCCGGTGGTGCTTGTGAGATGCCAGCTGAATATCTCGAAGCCCTTCGTGGAAAAGAAAACGTAGAGGAGTTATAATGTTTAAGCCGTGTAATCGTTATTTGTTAGTTGGTCGTCTAGATGAGGAATCTAATCAGCCGGAATCGTTGATTGCATTACCGGAAGGGACTTTTAAAAGCGAAAACCGCTATGAGAAAGTTAAAATTCTTTCGGTTGCCCCATCGGTTCGCCCTCCAATTGCAGAGGGCAAATACGCCGTAGTGCTAAACCACATGATTGAAGAAGTGGATTTTGGTTCGGGAACCAACTATTTAGTATTGGAAAATCACGTTCTGGGGATTTTAGAGGAAGATTGAAATGAAAATTAACAAAGATTTTTTGAACATGCTTAAAGAGTTGATTCAAGAAGAATTGGTAAACAGGGAACCATTATTGGAATCCCCTGTTCCAACAAAAGGTAGTTTGCTGGTTGAAGGAAAAATCAACAAGATAATCAAAGAAACAAAAAAATGAGTAACTCTGATAAATTAAAAGTAGACATAGAGGTAGTTTCAAAGGATCACAACCTTCCTTTGACTATTTCTATTGCCTTAAAGAGTTTGCTTTTAAGCGGCATAGAAGAAGAAGACAAAGACAAGAAAGATAATCTACAGAGAGCAAAATTCTTTATAGAAAGAGAGCTTCTAAAATATAATTAAACTAAGTGGCGTTTTGAGATTAGATAAACATATATATCAATACAATAAGATTGTCATTGGAGGTGGTTTAAGTGCTAAACTGTATGCTTATTATAATAACTTTCCTTGTGTTTATAGAGGCTTTGATGCTCCCTTTAGGTTTGATGAGTTTGAAAAAGAATTGTCCTCATTCAAGACACAAAACATGCTTCAGGCGCATGAGCAAATAAATTTTATTCTTGGATTGTCTGGACAGCTCCTTGTGGGAGATAAGGCTCAAAGTCTAAATATCAGAGACAATCTTTTAAAAGTCGCTACTCACAATTCTAGACTCGGACGCTTTGAGTTTAATAAATTAATAATTTTTAACGACATCGGGGTCTACGGGCTTCCACCAATAAAAAGGAAACAAGTTGGAAAATCACGAGTTCTGGACTGGTTTAATGTGCGCTCTGGCATGGAGCATGACCATGATTTGCTTGAGACCCAAGATGAATTCATCAGAAAAGTTATCTTTTACCCCTCCGACAGATTTGGAAATCAAGCGTCAGGAAGAGTTAGAAAAGATCTGGTCGCGGTATCATCTTTAGAAGAAGATCAAGTAAGAGACTTTGAGTATTCTGACACAATGGCTAGATTCAAAATATTACAGATGATGAAAGATGCTGGGATCAAGGGTGCTCGTAACGGTCGAGACATGAAAAACCCAGAGACTTATCGGTACTATTCTCCCAAGATTGAGGCAACACAAAGAGAAATAATTCCAGATGTCACGAATTATTATGAAGAAGATGCTCGGTTTGAGTTCCGTTATGACACTCCAGAAGAAATCATAGAGCAATTTGAATGTGATCCGAATAACTACTCGTCAAAATTATTGAACTTATTAACCAAAACAAACTAATTATATAAGTTATGGGACACTTAAAAGACGTTAACGAAACTTACCTAACTCATTGCCGACATGCCTTGGCTTTGAGTTCTCGCCTTTTTCTGTCATCTATCGGACAGGCTTTACACGCTTTTGTTCCAGATGCACACCCACCACTCGGTTCTGATGTGAGATCTCTTATTTCATTTCTGGAATCAAAATTACCGGAGAATAGAAAATGAAACTCCTACTTGAAAATTGGCGAGACCGACTTAGGTTTCCTAAAGTTGTTGCCTCATTTGATCCCAATCCAATTGATCCCCAGAGAGTCAAGGAAGAGTTGGTCTTGACGGGTGGCGATGTTGGGATACTTTTTTGGGGTTCAAGTATGAGCGATTACACATGGTATAGTGTCAAGTTCATTTCTGATAATCTTCCGAAAACGAGACCATTTAATCCAGAAAGGTATCGGAGTGAGGAATTGGAAAGCCAAGATACTCTGCCCCCTATCTTTGTGCTGTCTGATCATGAGGGGAATTATTGTGATGAAGGTCGGTGGAAAATTTCTGTCGTGGACGGGGAACATCGGATTTATTCTTATTCCGACAGGTTACCGCAGATGAATGGATTTTTTGGAATAGGCAAGCAGTGCGGTGCCACTATAGAAAATTTTATTGGAGAATAGAAAATGAAACTCCTACTTGAAAATTGGCGAGAATACATCAAGGAACAAGAAGAAACCAATGAAATCTTCGGCATGAGCAAAAAATACATTGATTTAGACACCGATCATCTGGATGCTATTCAACAAATCCCCATTGCCATTAATCATGCAGTGAGAGGTCTGGAAGAAGAGGGATACTCTCAAGAGCTTTATAGAGAATATCTTGAAAAATTAATAAAAGATTATGAGGAAGAAGTAGATCCAATGTTGTCTCGACTTATGGTCGCCAAGAGCCAAATCGACAAATCCACTCGCACCATAGATCCTTTCGTAGCTAAATCAGTGAACCATTACCTGCCAGATGAAGTAGCATCTTGGGAAAATGATTCGGATTTAATAAAACAACTCATAGAGCTAATTTTGAATATGAGAAACAAAATTCTCGGAGCATATAAGAGACACCGAAACAAGGTTTCGAATATGCCGCCCTATAAGCCGAAGCCAAATATGCATGATTTAGAAAACTTAATGGGAAAAGCAAAGGTTCGCGAAGAGGTAAATGAGATCTTCGGCATGGGGAAAGACACTGCCGATATAGATAGTGAAACTTTGAGAAAGGTTTTTTGAAACCCAGTTAGACGCTGACTATCTAAACAAATTAATAAGGTCAGTGCATTCAGCGTCTTCAGTGATTTTTGATCCCAAAAAGCGAATGAATGAATATAAACGTGTTCTCATTATGGCGATAGGAGTGTATGAAAAAGCCGTTGACCCGCTGCTGTCGCAGATGATGGTGGTTAAAAAACAGATTGAAAATGGTACCCACAAATGGCCCACCGACCTCGAATCTCGTGGTGTCGGGGGTATCATGTCGCACAAGCTGTCAGACCCAACTGAAGCCCTAGAGCATGCTCTTAAAGTCTTATACCGTGCAAGGGACCAGTTGCTTGGGCTATATGCAAAGCACAAGCAAGATGCTGGATTACCTCCATACAATCCTCCGAAGAGTATGCATGATTTAGAGAAACTTATGGACACAGCAAAAGAAGGTTAATTGAGTTCTTTTCATTTAGCAGGGATTGTTCCCGTGGCAGGACAGCCACTCGATTTTAAAATGGATTGGCATGATTCGCTAATGCCAATCGCGCCAGACTACCTCGCAGTTGAACGAGCGGTCTTTGAGTGTGCATGGGCTGGATGCGAAACCATCTGGATTGTAGCCAACGATGATATGACACCGCTTATCAGACATAGGCTAGGAGAGTGGGTGCAGGATCCTGTTTGGATTGGTCGTAGCCTTGACCCTTATCCATCACAGACACGAAAACAAATACCAATCTATTATGTTCCAGTAAGGGCCAAAGATATAGGAAAGAGAGACTGCTTGGCTTGGTCAGTTCTTCACGGTGCTGTTACTGCCTTTGAAGTGTCAGCAAGGTTAAGCAAGTGGGTGATACCAAAAAGAAACTATGTGGCTTTTCCTTATGGTGTTTATGATCCAGAGATAATCCGAGAGCATAGAAAAATAATCTCAAGCAACAATTCATTTATGTTGTCGCACAACGGCAAGACAGTGCAAGACGGAGAGTATCTTGGATTTACATTCGACAAAGATGATTTCGTCAAATGCCGCAGGGAAATAAGAAAGGGCACCGGAGAATACAATTCAAAGGTTATGGAAGGCGGCATATTCCCAAGGGAGAAGCTGCCAAAAGAAGAAAGATGGTCTGCACGTTATTTTTCCCTTGACAAAATCTTTAAACCTGTTATAATAGATATAGAAAAGAAAGTTGAAGTCCCTTGGTATTACAACGTAGATTCTTGGGATGGGTATTGCAATTACTTGGGGTCAGAAGAAAGGAAGCAGGTTGAAAGACCTCACCCAATCTTTATGAAGTATCACGAATGGAATGAAATAGGAGTCGATGATGAAGAGTAAATTCTTTAGAGGAGGGATTAGTGGCTGGTGGATGTAAGGCAAATAAAAATGGATACGAAGCGGAGGAAAGTGTACAGTTAATTGTAGAAAATGCAGGTCTACAATATGAAAAACAGGCACTTTTCGAAAAGGCATACGGTCCCAGAAAGGGAAAATCAGATGGAGTCGTGCATATTTCCAAAAATAGAAAAATAAGAGTAGAAGTCAAAACTCAAAATGTCTCCGGAAGTGTGTCGGAAAAAATGCCCAACATGCTAATCCATGCATATAATCATTATGAGGAAGACGAAATTATATTTGCGATATTGGGAAATGGGTGGGCAAAAGGCTCGGTGGATTGGTTTAAAGAGATGTGCGTGCCAGCTAATTGGGCTTCATACCAAGGGCATCAAAATGGGAGAATACCACAGTCTTGGGCTTCTAAAAAAATAAAGGTGTGTACAGAATTATCAGAACTTAAAAATTATATAACGGAGTGTAAAAATGGGCAACTACAATAAAGCATTTTTAAAGTGGGCTGGTGGAAAAAGAAAGCTTTTGCCAAAACTTTTGCCACTCATTGGTTCTCCAGATGTTTTCATTGAACCATTTTGTGGTTCGGGGGTGGTCTGGCTAAATGTTGAAAGCGAAAAATATTTGATAAACGACCTAAATACTGATTTGATTTCTTTATTTAAGGAGCTTAAAGAAACCGGGCCACAATTTATTGAATATGCCCAAAGTTTTTTCTCCCATGAATCTAATTCTTCTGAAGTATTTTATGAATTTCGCGAAAGATTTAACAACTTAGATATTGGCAGTAGCGAAAGATCGGCACTTTTTATATATTTGAATAGACATTCTTTCAATGGGTTGTGTAGATATAATAGGTCAGGTGGCTTTAATGTTCCTTATGGAAAATATAAAAACCCACAGTTTCCCATAGAGGCAATAGAATTATTTGCTGAAAAAAGCCAAAAAGTGGAATTTATTAGCAATGACTTTGGGGAGGTATTTAATATTGCTAATGAAATTTCTACCAATAAGAATACTGTCATTTATTGCGATCCTCCATATATTCCCATGAGCGAAACTTCATCTTTTACAAGCTATTCTCCAGAATCATTTGGGTTGGCACAGCAAGAGAAATTAGCTTCTTGTATATATGATTCAAAGCACAGAGTTGTGGTATCCAATAGCGATACGCCTAGAACTAGAGAACTTTACAAGGGGTTAAATTTGCAGGAAATATTAGTATCAAGAACGATTTCCGCAAAAGCTAGTTCTAGAAAAAAAGTCTCAGAAATAATTGCTACAAATAAATAATATCAATATATTACAGGAGAAGACAATGAGTAAAGCCAAAGCAGAATTAAACAAGATGACCAAAAAGAATCTATTGTTGCATATTGAAAAAATGCAATTAATGATTGAGAACGATCATCTTCACACACAAAAGGAAAATCGTGAAATGCGAGATGCACTCTCAAACATTTCAGCTCCAGACATCGGTAAGATTCAGAAGGCAGCGGGAGTTTTGCGATACCAAGTGTCTCAACATAAGTTTGAATCATCAGAAGATAAGAAAAAAGTAATAAAAATGGTTGACAACTTCATCAGTACTGTGCTATAATTACATTCTATTGGAGGTTATTAGAATGAAAAAGATTCCATTTGTCGGGCTTCATGCCCATTCTGTTGCTGGTTCTATTTTTGATGCTCTTGGGTATCCCCAAGAACATATGGACTTTGCTTATGAGAACGGAATGACAGCTTTGGCTTTGACTGATCACGGGAACATGAATGGCTTGCCACACCAAGTTTTGCACGCAAAGAAAATGAAAGCAGATGGCCGAGATTTCAAGCCCATCTTTGGTGTCGAAGCTTACTTCCTCCCATCGATTGAGGAATGGAAAGAGGATTACGATGCAGCTAAGGCTGACAAGAAGAAAAGCAAAACATTGAGCAAGGATGTTACTGCAACAACTGTCGAAGATGAGGACGCATCAAAGAAAGCAGTTCGCAATATTTTAAATCGACGACGACATATGATCCTTTAAGCGCAGAATCAAGAAGGTTTGAATAATCTTTTTTCTTTGATTTCTGAATCGTTCTCGCCGGGTAACTATTATCGCTATCCACGAGTTGATTATAAATTACTCAAAAAGTATTCTAAGGGAGTCATAGCGGCATCCGCGTGTTTAGGTGGTGTCTATGCTGGTAATTATTGGGAAAACCGCGAGAAGGGCGAAGAGGCTGTCCTAAACGCCATGCGAGAAACCACAACCAAAATGGTTGATATCTTCGGTGACCGCTGGTATGGAGAACTCCAATGGAACAACATTCCAGAGCAACATGAACTCAATAAGTTGATCATCAAGATGCATGAGGAATTTGGAATTAGTCTGATCTCTACTTCTGATTCTCATTATCCAAACCCGAAGGCTTGAAAGACAGAGAATTATACAAACGACTGGGCTGGCTTGGTAAATCAAAGCCCTCATGGGCTGGAGACGGCGAGCTACCCATTGATGTGGAAGAGGTAGGATATGAATTATACCCACGGAATGGAAACCAAATGTGGGATGCATATAAAAAAATATTCTTCTGATTGTAGCGTGGAATACGATGATGAAATGATTATGGAAACATTCACGAATACTCACCACATCGCTCATAATCGGATTGATAATTTTATTCCAGACAACGAAGTGAGGCTACCAGACTTTGTTATTCCTGCGGGCGAAACAGCCGATTCAGCATTGGAAAAGTTTTGCCTCGAAGGGCTCCGCTCGAAAGATCTACACAATAAAGAAGATTACACTGAAAGGTTGCGAGAGGAGCTGGAGGTTATTTCTAGTCGAGGCTTTTCAAAATACTTTTTAACGATGGATCAAATCAGTCAAAAAGCTAACCAAAAGATGTTGGTCGGTCCCGGACGTGGCTCTGCTGCTGGTTCTCTGGTGGCATATGCTTTAAACATTACGCAGGTGGATCCATTAAAGTATGGGCTTCAATTCTCTCGCTTCTTAAGAAAAGATGCTAAAGATTATCCCGATATTGATTATGATGTAGCAGATAGCATGGAGCTGAAAGAAACATTAATCAGCGACTGGGGATCTGACAAGGTTGCCCCTATTTCAAATTGGAACACCTTGCAATTAAAATCTTTGATTAAGGACATCTCTAAGTTTTACGGCATTGAATTTTCTGAAGTTAATAATGTGACGAGCGCGATGGTAGGGAGAATCTATCGGACCAGCTAAGAAGAAGCATGGAATGACAGCGGGATTATATAACCCGACATTTGAAGACCTAATGGAGTTTAGCGAATCTTTGAACAAGTTCCTTGCTAAATATCCTCACGTTAAAACTCACGTTGAAACCCTAGTCGGTCAAGTCAGATCATGCTCGCGTCACGCTGGGGGTGTTGTTGTTGCCGAGGATCTCAATAAGAGGATGCCGCTAATTAACTCTGGAGGAGTTCGACAGACTCCTTGGTCAGAAGGTCAAAACGTCCGTCACTTAGAACCAATGGGCTTTATCAAATTCGATGTGCTGGGTCTGTCTACTCTAAAAATGATTGAAGGTTGCATTTCACACATCCTCCGAAGACATCACGGAGTAAAAGATCCAACGTTCAAAGAAATAAAAGAGTTCTATGACAACAATCTACATCCAGATGTCATCGACTTAAACGATCAGAACGTGTATGAAAACATTTTTCATGAAGGCAGATGGGCTGGTGTTTTCCAGTTTACCGAAACGGGTGCTCAAAATTTCTGTGTAGAGGCAAAACCAACAAACCTGATCGACTTGGCTGCTATTACCTCGATCTATAGACCCGGACCACTTTCGGCAAATGTTCATAATGATTATGTGGAGGCGAAGAACAGACCACATATTGTAAAGTATCTCACAGAAGAACACAGGGAAGTGACGGAAGAAACATATGGGTTCTTGATTTTCCAAGAGCAGATCGCTTCGATGGCACACCGACTAGGCAAGGACATTTCTCTCGATGAGGGGAATATGCTCCGCAAGGTGTTGACTAAGAAGGGCACAGGCAAAGAAGCACAAGTAAAGAACGAATTGAGAGCAAAGTTTATTGCAGGGTGCGTCGAGAAAGGTCTCCAGAGGACTACTGGCGAGCGATTGTGGGAAAACTTTGAGTTCTTCAACGCATACGGATTTAACAAGTCTCACGCAGTCTCCTATTGCTTTATCTCCTATCAGTGTGCTTGGCTTTTAAATTATTATCAATCAGAATGGATGGCAGCTTTCTTAGACAAGGAGCCAGAATCTAGAAAAGAAAAAGCAATTAACATTGCCAAGTCGTTTGATTTTAAAATTAAAGGATTAGATGTTAACTCTTCTGGGCGCGTATGGGAGATTTCCACTGACGGAGAAACTTTGATTCAGCCCCTATCTTCCATCAAGGGATTGGGTGTTATAGCAATCGAACAGATTATGGCCAACAGACCATTCAAAAAAGTAGAAGAATTCTTGTTTAATGAAAACATAATATATTCCAAGTTAAACAAGAAGGCATTGGATGTCTTGTGCCGCGCAGGTGCAATGAGTAGTCTAATTGACGAAAGGTTCTCCGGCGGTAAGCACTTCTGGACAGCAGTGTGTGTAGACCGACCTAGGAAACAAAAAAACCTAGATGAGAACATCGAGGCTTATAAGCCAGAGGGCGACTTCACTGATGAAGAAAAGATCGGATATCTGGTGGAGTTGACCGGGGTGTTCCCTTTTAACAGAGTCATGAAAGACGATGTATATGCACAGTTAAATGAAGCGTCTATTCCCGCTATTGGAAACTACGACCCTCAATTGTCAGAAGTGGTTTGGTTTATCCCTCGAAAGGTCATTCCAAAGAAGACGAAGACTGGAAAAACTTATTGGGTTATAGAGGTAATCGATGACACCAACACCTTAACAAAGATTAGAGTTTGGGGTGTGCAAGAATATGATAAAATTTTTGTAAACAAGCCGTATATGGCTAAACTAGAATATAATGGAAAATGGGGATTCTCGACAAGAAATCTTAGAAGAAATTTTAGAATTTTATCTTGACAAGAGCTTCATAAGATGCTATATTAATAAGACAAACAAGAGGTGTTTATGCAAATTCTAGGTTATGCTTGTATCAATATGGGTCTTTCGGAACAGCCGAAAAACAAACGTGTCACAACCAACCGGACAATGATCAAACGAACGTTCAAGCAACGTGGAATTGCATACGCATCCGAACTTGCTTTGCAAAATGCGAAAGATCTCCGTACAATTCTCAAATGGAACTTTGACAATGACATTCATTTCTTTCGGATGTCATCAGCTATATTCCCATGGGCTTCAGAGTATGAGCTTTCTGATATGCCGCACTACGAACAAATCAGAGAAGAGCTTGCCAAAGCAGGGGAATTCGCCCGTAGTGTGGGTCAGAGGCTCACTACTCACCCCGGTCCATTCAACAAACTGACGAGTCCCAAGGAGCGCGTAATCAAGAATACTGTTCGCGACTTGGGAGATCCATGGCGAAATGATGGACTTGCTCGGACAGCCTCGTACTCCTTGGGCTAAGATCAACATTCACGTTGGCGCAACATACGGCGACAAGCCAATGGCTATTGGCAACTTCTGCCGTAACTTCGAAAAGTTATCTGATGCTGTCAAGTCTCGACTTACTGTAGAGAACGACGACCGAGACTCACTGTACTCTACAGCCGAGCTTGTCGAAGAAATTCATTCTCGTATTGGTATTCCCGTTGTTCATGACTTTCATCATCACCTGTTCACTCATCGCGGCATGTCTCAAGCCGAAGCCTTATCGCTTGCTTGCTCTACTTGGGGTGATGTTATTCCTGTGGTCCACTACTCTGAATCCAGAGCAAAAGAGCACAACAATCCAAAGATCAGACCACAGGCGCATTCGGATATGATTCAAAATTACATCGACACTTATGGTCAAGAGGTCCACGTCATGATCGAGGCAAAGCACAAAGAGCTTGCTCTTCTTGAATATCGAAACAAATACCACAACACACAGCAGCTTCTTGCAGGATAAATAAATGTTAAAAGTAGACGTAATTATTGGGATGCAACACGGAGATGAGGGTAAGGGAAAAGTTACCCATCACCTTCTTAAGAATGGAGGATATACTCATTGTGTTCGCTACAATGGGGGTTGCAATGCTGGTCACACAATCTATCATAATGGTGAAAAATTTGTTACACATCATATCCCAGCTGGTGTTTTCTTTGGTGTAAAGAGTGTCATCGGGCCCGGCTGCGTCGTAGACATCCATAAGTTTTTCGATGAAATTAAGATGCTTCGCGAAGGAGGCATAGAGATTTACAACAAAATCTTTATTGCCAAAAACGCGCACATCATCCAAGGAACTCATCAGCGAGCAGATTCCAAAGAAACAAAGTTAGGAACAACGCGAACAGGAAACGGTCCTTGCTACAGTGACAAGTATGCCAGACAGGGAAAGCGTGCAGAGGATTACCCTATATTGGAAGACTACCTGATTGATATGTATGAGGAGTTTTATCTTGCCAATCCAGATGCGCGAGTATTATGTGAGGGTGCTCAAGGAGCCGAGCTTGATATCGATTGGGGAGATTATCCATATGTAACAAGTAGTCATTGCACTAGCGCAGGTGCTTGTCTAAATGGGTTTCCCCCTAATTCAATCCGTCACGTCATTGGTGTAGCAAAGGCATATGAAACTTATGTCGGTACAAAAGAATTCCAACCAGAGAACGAGGTGTTCAATGCCATTCAGGAAGTTGGTCAAGAGTACGGCGCGACTACAGGCAGAAAACGTCAATGTAACTGGATGAATCTGCCAAACTTAGATAAGGTTATCCGAATGAACGGGGTCACTAACTTGATCTTTAACAAGATGGATATACTTGAAACAGTGGGTTCGTGGTCTGTGTACGTCGATCAGGGGAGAAATAATTTATTTACATTCCAGAATAAAGAACAGTTCTGTGATTACATTAGAAATTATTTCAAAGACATAGAGGTTGTATTTTCTTCTAGCCCAGAGACAATCTGATGAAAAAAAAGAACATCATTGATTTGCATGGTGTTTCGCATGAGGATGCAGAAGATACACTGGAAAAATTTATAACTGATCACTTTGACGACTTTCCACTTAAAGTAATCACAGGGAATTCAGAATACTTCAGAAATGTTTTATGGAAGATGTGTAAAAAGTATTCATTAGGAGGATATCCAGATCCCTTGCATAGTCATGCTTCTTTTATAATTCATTCATATAATTGGAAAAAAGACCCTTGACAACAGTTCACATTAATGCTATATTGTATAAGTAATCAACAAGAGGAGTTACATTAAAATGACAGGCAGTTTTGAAATTTTTGAAAACGTAGTTGAAATTCATCAAGAGGTTCGAGATGAAAATCTTTCAAGCAAAGAAGAGAAAATGATTCAGTATGTCAGAGAGCTTGCAGAGATTGAAGATCAGATGGAACCATTCAAAGAATTAAAGCGTCAACTTAAAACAGATTACAAAGAGGCTGAATGGCTCACAGGAGACGAAATTTCTATGACGGTAAAGGCATACCGCATGATGAAGATGAAAGGCTTTGACTTTGATGAGTTCACAAAAGTTTACGAATCACTAGCTAAAATTACAGGGGGAGCGTAATGATTTTAGAATATTACTGTACACGAGGCGATGTCACCAAACCAACACGAGCAAATCCATCCGATGCTGGACTGGATGTACACTTCAATCCCGACGATGGGGAATTGGCAGGAGCCTATCTGGAGCCGGGAGAAAGCAAACTTTTCTCCACAGGTTTGAAGTTCGGTGTACCGCATGGCTATATGCTAGAAGTAAAGAACCGTAGCGGAAACGCATCAAAGCGATCTCTTCTCGTGGGTGCTTGTGTCATTGATTCTGGTTACAACGGAGAAGTGTTTGTTAATCTTCACAATGTTGGAACCAAGACACAATTCATTGAGCGAGGAATGAAGATAGCTCAAGTTGTAATGGTTCCTGTAGTTCACTTTCGAGCACTTGAGACAAGCAAAGATAATCTTTATGATTGGCACCCAATTACAATTAGCGACCGTGGAGACGGAGCACTGGGCTCTACAGACAAGAAGCCACGCGGCGATGGGTTTTGGGAGCTGGGAGATCCGACATGAGCTTCCCCGCTTCCCTTTCTTATGATGATGTCCTACTTGTTCCTCAATATTCAGACATTGTTTCCAGAAAAGAAGTTGATTTAACTTCTGGTTTGGATTTTTGGAGAGAGCTACAGCTCCCAATTATATCATCCCCAATGGACACAGTTACTGAAAGCTCTATGGCAAATGCTATGGCAGACCTCGGCGGGCTAGGTATTATACATAGGTACAACTCTATAGAAATGCAGGTTCAACACTCTTGTGAGGTAAAGAACTATGACCGCAAAGCGGCCGCTATCGGTATCACGGGAGATTATTTAGAGAGAGCACAGGCATTATATGCTTCGGGTGTGAGGATTTTGTGCTTAGACGTAGCACATGGTCACCACATCTTGATGTCGAAAGCAATCGAGAATTTAAAATCCCTATACAGCGACATCCACATTATGGCGGGCAACGTAGCAACAAAGAAAGGGTTCGAAGATCTTGCTAATTGGGGCGCAGACTCTATTCGATGTAATATTGGTTCAGGGTCTATTTGCTCTACTCGCATCCAGACGGGTCACGGAATGCCCGGTCTCCAAACTATCTTTGAATGTTTTTCAGCAGACATCAAAAGGGATGTCAAGATTATCGCAGACGGAGGCATAAAAAATAGCGGAGATATGGTCAAGGCTCTCGCAGCAGGAGCTGATTTTGTGATGGTTGGATCTTTATTGTCTGGCACCAACGAAACACCGGGCGAGGTCATTCATTCTTCTGATGGTACGAAAAGAAAAATATATAGAGGCATGGCAAGTAAGGAGGCTCAACACAATTGGAGAGGCAAACACAGTTCAAATGAGGGTATCTCGACAACAGTTCTAACAAAAGGTTCTGTCAAAGATATCTTAAGAGATCTGGACAATGGAATCAGAAGCGGTCTTTCATATTCTGGAGCCAGAACTATCTTGGAACTGCAGACAAAAGCAGAGTTTATAACACAAACTTCGTCCGGGCAATCAGAAAGTAAGACACATATTCTTTCTCGAAAATAGTTAATGATATGGAATACGGAAAAAATGAAAAAAGAATTTCTTTTATGGATACAGATAAAAGGGCAGCCGAACTTATTGTTAGGTTGAAACATGATGGATTAACGAAAACAAAGTTCTTCCGTGCGTTGCTTACAGGATATTTAGAAAGAGATAATGATATTATTTCTTTTCTGGATAATTATAAGGAGAGTTCAAAATCTCAAAGTAAAAACAAAACTAAAAAACTAAAAAATATAGAAAAGTCGAACAAGAAACAAAAAATAAATTTGGTTTAGATGATGGAGATATTCAAGATATTTTTGATATCCTAGAAAACAACATCCAGATTTATAAACTTTGGTTTTTTAAAAAACTACAGACTATTTATTACTGATATTATACCGCTTTTTTGCTAAAGTATTATTAGGAGAAATTAAGATGAGCAAAAAGAATCTTTTAAACGAAGTACGTCGTTTTATGAAATTAGCTAACTTGGATGCTTCCGTATCTAGTAATTTCGTCACCAACCTCACAGAAATGGATAAAGCATATCTAAGAGATGATGATGAAGAAATGATGCAGAGAAGAAGAAGAAGAAGAAGAAGAAGAAATGGAAATGGACATGGCGATGCCTGACGCTGAAGAAGAAGGCGAAGAAGACATGGCCATGGATATGGATATGCCTGACGATGCAGCCTTAGCTGACGAAGCTGACGAAGCTGACGAAGCTGTATTGACGGACGAAGAAGCAGATGCAATTATTGCTTTAGCCGATAAACTTCGCGCTGCCAGAGAAGATGGTGGCGACGACATGGACTATGGACATGGATATAGACATGGATGAAGAACCACTAGAAGATCTTGAAGAGGAAACCCTTGAGGAAATTTTAGCTGATGTCTTGGCTGAAGAGGATGAAGCTTTGGAAGAATCCGAAGAAGACACTCTCGAAGAAGCAGAGTCTACTCCCGCTGAAAGAGCAGAGGCAGATAAAGCCCGCAACGATCGCGACCGCCGCAAGGAGACTCGCAAAGCCAAAGAGATCGTCACGCAAAGTCCCACAAGAGAATGGAAGAAGAATTAGTGCAAGAAGTTCTTCGCAGAGTCAAGACTCGCTTAGGTGCCATGTCACAAAAAAAGTAAGTCTATTTCTCCAAAAATAAAATAGGTGAACCGCAAATGAATTCATTTGTTTGCGGTTCTCTTACGTCTAGGAAATGAAATGATAGCTAATTTAATGATAGGAGTATTTTTTGGTTTTATCCTGCGAGGGATATACAATAAGTATTTTGTCACTAAGTGGGAACAAGCTGCATTTAAAGAAATAGAACTAAGTTGTTTACATCTTCTTATTATGACTTACGAAGATTACAGTTATTTAAAACAAAAGAAACAAATGATGATGCACAAATTAGGTGTTGATGAGAAGGAGATAAGAATTGTAAAAAATGTAGATGAACAGAATATTTTGAATTGGCAAAAAACTGCAATTAATAAATTCTTATTAGCGATCCCTCCACGCTTCCGTCAGTCTGTTAAATACAAAAGTTGGAAAGGGGCGATGACTTTTTTGAATATTTTTAAAAAAAATGATTGACTTTTTTTTTAAAAAGTGGTATATTTAAAAACATAGGAGGTTATCTCATGATCGGTGTAGCTTGGAAAAATACTAAATTTGATACAGAAGGGGGATGTTTACATCCTGCAAATAGATGGAGTTGGCGGAGTCAGAGAAAAAAATAAATTATTGAAATCTTTAGATGGCTGGCAATGTACAGGCTCTGGGTATGACCCCAAATCTAAAACAGAATGTTATTTATTTAGAAGATTTTTTAATACAGAAGGTGAATGGAAATCTTGGGCTAGGAAGTTTCCATTTTTACTGACAGAAGAGACTGAAAAGACAGGGCGCAAAAAGCCTTATAAGTTGGGGCTGGAATACCAACAAAAAACAAGAGGGAGAAAAATAAATGTCGGATGATAAAGAGCTGGTAGATGATTCAGGGTTGGCTAGTGAAAAAGAATTGGAAGACGCTTTACCCTCTCCACCGAGAGTTCTAGGTATTTTTCAAGATATAGACGAGAAACAATCTGAAGAGGTCATCTATGCACTGAAATTATATCAAATTGAATCATCGGAAGAGATTGAATTTTTTATTAATTCTCCCGGTGGCGTAGCTTCAGATATGTTTGCCATATATGATTTTATGAGAGTCACGCGAGAAAGAACGCCTATCTCTACATATGGTATTGGTAAGGTGATGTCTGCCGCTGTCCTTCTTCTTGCAGCGGGGAACCAAAGGTCGAAGAAGGATCGGTCAAAATTGTAGAGTTATGATACATTCAATCATAGCGGGTAGTTCAGGGGCTATCAATGACCTGCAAAATGAAATGAAAGAGATTCAAGAGATTCAAGATATATATATTGATGCAATCTGCAAGGAGACAAAATTAACTAGAGCAAAGTTAAAGATGATGTTCTCTAAGAATGTGAATGTATATCTCTCTCCGCCGAGCAAGCTGTCGAATATGGCATCGCGGATATTGTTGTTTAAAGGAAATAATATAAATGTCTATTATCAAAGGGTTACACGCAAAATTAATAGCCGAACAGATCAAATCGGCGATGGAGAACAAGGGATATGTTTTCTTTGAAGGGGGCATTTTTAATGTCAATATTGTTGGTATAAGGTCCAAAGAGCAAAGGTCTAACAAATTTGATGATACAATGCTTCTTATTTATAAAAATAAGAAAAAGGAGTGGGAAGTTCAATCTTCTGTCATTACTACAGACCCCGGCGAGAAATATTTGGTTCACCCTATGAATAAAAAGGGAACTGCAATATTGATCCCCAATCAATATCGCGGAGTTTATAAGGTGGATATTCACGCCAGACACAACTCTAAGTTTGCTCACGAAGCCCTGTGTCAACGAGGCAACGTATTGAAAGTGTGGCGTGATGGAAACAGAGATAAAATTCTGGACCATGACCCAGAGACAGTAGACGAAGGCTGGTTCGGAATAAATATACATCGCTCCAAGACCGGGACAGCAGATTATGTTGGGTCTTACTCCGCCGGGTGCCAAGTTTTTAAAAACGGCACAGATTTTAAGTTGTTCATGTCGGCAGTCAAAAAGTCTGCCACACTTTACGGAAATAGTTTTAGCTATACTCTACTAGAAGAAAAAGATCTTGAGGACTAATTAATATCATGAAAGAATTCAATACTTTAATCGAAGCCGCATATGCTTCCAGAAGAACCGAAACTCCAATTTCAGCACAAGGTTTAATTTCTCTAGTCGAGACATTGTTGGATGAGGAGGGGATGGCGCAGAAAGGAACCAAACACGAAAAAGCAATTGCTGCCTATATGAATTCGTATTTTAACTCTCTTGAGATGCCCCTTAACTGCGATAGCTCAAGGTGGTTCTTCTAATGCAAAGGATGTGATAGTGGTTGACGATGAAAATGGCAGCATCTTGGACTCCTACGAAGTGAAAACAAGTTCGGGAACAAGGGTTGACTTCGGACAATTTAGAATTAGCCATGATGGGAACAGTTGGCAACAGGCAACAGGTAAAAATAATCCTGTTGTGTGAAAAAGATATTCGGTGAAATTAAGTCAACCTTGGATTCTGAAGTCATCAACAAGAGTGAAATCGGCGGCTTCTTCCCAGCCGGACCTAAGCTAAATCACGAAGATGCTCTCGAATTTTGGGAAGCGTACCAAGGAAGAGAAAGAACAAAAAGCACAAGCGGAGATATTATCCAGATGGAGGTCTCAAAAAATCTTATCCAAGATTACTACAGTTACAAGGGGGATAAATATATGATCTGTGGTAAAGATGTTTTCTCCCTCGACGAAGGAATAAGTTCGGTCCCGAGCCTGACTTCCAAATTGGTAAAAGCATACGTCGTTTTTAGAATTAAGTATCACAGCACAAATAAAAATACAGGTGTCAGAAATAATTCTTATACTGTTGCCCTAAGAGGCGTGTTCAACAACTCTTCTAGCACCGATATAGAAAACATTATTGAAAAAATTTATCCCCCAATTAAAAAATAATCCTTGACATTCATATAAAAAGTGGTTATAATATATAATAGTTAAACGTTAAGAGGTGTTATTTGACTAAGCATTATAGTTCTGGTTCCAATATGAACCAAAAGATTTTGAACGGTGTTAATATTTTGGCTGACAACGTAGGGTCTACACTCGGTCCACGAGGAAGAAATGTTATCCTTCAAGAGAGGGGCAAGCGTCCAATCATTACAAAGGACGGCGTTACTGTGGCAAACTTCGTGGATCTAGAAGATCCCGTTGAAAATGCAGCAGTCCAAATTGTAAAACAAGCGGCCGCCCAAACTAATCAAGATGCTGGAGATGGAACAACAACAACTTCTACAGTCTTGGCAAGAGAAATTCTGAATCGTGCACAAAAGCATATTTCGGCTGGAACTCCGCCAGTAGAGATTCAGAGAGGCATCGAGAAGGCTGTTGACGCTATCGTAGAAAACCTAGAGAGTATTTCATCTCCTATTAAGTCCGAAGCCGACATCGCCCACGTAGCGAGCATTTCTGCGAATAACGATAATACTATCGGGAACCTTATTGCAAAAGCTGTTTCGGCTGCTGGCAAAGACGGTGCCATCACTGTCGAAGAAGCTAAGTCACACAAAACATCTCTGGATTTGGTTGAAGGGTTTCGCGTGGACTCTGGTTGGGCTTCTAGTTCTTTTATCACCGACGAGAGACGACGCTCTGCAACATATGACGATCCTTTAATTCTAGTGACGGATGAAAAAATCGAGCATGTTCAAGATATCATGAAGACTCTGGAACTGGCTGCACGAGAAGCGCGACCCTTGATCTTTGTTTCGACCGAGGTTGAAGGTCAGGCATTGGCAGCAATGATTATGAACGCGCTAAAAGGAACTCTGAAAGTCGCAGCCATTAAAGCACCTCGATATGGAGAAGAGCGACAAAACATTCTTAAAGATTTGGCAGTATCGATTGGCGCAACTTTTGTTAGTCGCTCGGCAGGAAAGAAACTGCAAGATGTTAAACTTATTGATTTTGGAAATGCTTCTCGAATTGATATTACCAGAACACAAACAACAATCGTCGGCGGTCGAGGTGACCAAGATCAAATTGATAGAACTATCGCAGACCTAAAAGACGACTTGCGGGAAGAAAACAATTTAAATGAATGTGAAAAGATTCAAGATAGGATTGCCAGACTCGCAAGCGGCATTGCAATTATCCGTGTCGGAGGACTGACAGAGATTGAAATGACAGAAAAGAAACACAGGATTGAAGATGCACTTGAGGCTGTACGGTCAGCACAGATGGAAGGGATTGTACCCGGAGGCGGCGTGGCATTAATGAGGGCAACAAATAGTTTGGATGTGGAAGTAGATAATCCAGATCAGGCTGTTGGTGTTCAGATTATTAAACAAGCTATTGAAGGACCATTGCGTCAGATGTCTAAGAATGCAGGTCTGTCTCCAGACATCGTTAGTGAAATGGTACGAAATAGTTCTAAAGATGGCAATTACGGCTATAATTTTGTAACAAACGAGATAGAAGATTTGTTTGAAACAGGAGTAATTGACCCCGTAAAAGTCACTAGAACATCTCTACAAAACGCAGCATCAGTCGCTGGAACACTAATAACTACAAACTATTCAGTTATTGAAAAATAGGGCACTATTTATGTCACAAGGGGGGCAGTGTAGTGTCTGATACTAACAACGAGGTAAAAATTGATATTGTGGAGCTAGGCGGAAAACTTGACCGCATGGCAGATAATATCGAGGTCGTCAAACAAAGATGTGAAGAGATGGCAACATCTTTAAGTTCCGTAAAGAAGGCAGTTTACGACCCAGATCAGGGTCTTTATGCAAGACTAAGAGAGCTTGAACAATGGAAAGAAAATACATCAAGAGTAATCTGGGTAATAACAACGAGTGTAATTGGTTTGTCAACGGCAACAGTATGGCATACATTTTTTAAATAGAGGTTAATTTGAAAGTAAATATTTCTTATGCTGTCGAGCTTAATGATATCCCTGCTGAAGTGGGTAAATTAATGACGAACGTAGAACATCAAATATCTATGCTTTTGGATGAAGTTGAAAACATTGCTACGTCAAATCCAACAAAGGCAATCAAATCCATCACAGAGGTTCGAGAGAAGGTCTATCAGACTTAGATTTGAGACTTTCAGATTGTTCTAATATCCTATCAGGCTACGTTGAGTTGCAAAACAAATCATCAGCAGAAACACCAAACTCGGAAGAAGAGGATGATCAATAAAGAAATAAAAGAAGGAAGCTATGTTTATATACCTTCTTCTTCGGTATTGATAATACAGGAAAATAATAAATATATAAAGAAGACCAAGACCTTACAAGAGCCTGTATACGTTTTATATCTTGGAGAATCTAAACAAAATTGTTTTTATGGTCAAGTGTTTTATGAAGGAAAGGTGTGGTCAACCCATACCAGAAACATCTACCCCGGAAAGAAAAATGAGTAATGTAAAACTAGCAGAAATTTATAGTATTGGAAACGGTTCACAAAAAACATATTCAATCAGGCAGGTGTACATCAATTCTGACCATGTTGTTTGTATGAGGGAAGATGTAGCACTGAAAAACGTTCTCGCTGAAGGTCGCTTGGTTGATGGCTTAGATAAGAGGCAGGACTTTACCCGCATAACTTTGAGTAACAACTCTATGCAGCAAGAGATTCTAGTCATCGGTGCAATCGATGAAATTTATAATAAGTTCCACGCAGAAACAAAAAAACCTTTTGAGAGGATAGAAATGGAAATCGAATGTTATTTTAAAGAGTTTGGACCCTATGAACCGGCTTTCAGTTATGAAAACCAAAAAATGAAGCTAGGTAGGTACGAGGGCGGCATGGTTCCCTCGATTAATTCAGGTGATAAAAAGTGGTCTGTTGCAGTTAGCGTGGCCACCAAGTTGCCCATAAAAGAATATCTTAGCCAAGGATTGACTGAAGAACAAATCGTAGAAGCCTGTGTAGCTTTTTTAAATAAAAAGCCTTACCGAACTAGAAAACTTCCGTATGGCGAAGTCGCGTGTAGGCATTTTATCTTTAAAGAAGACAATATAAGCATGTCTCTGATGACAAATGATAGAAACAACAAGCACTTTTGGGGTCGTGGGTCCATCAATACTCTGGGGATACAAAAGAAGCGCGGTCGTCCGAGGAAAAACAAATGATTTTCAATACTACACTTGAGGATCATATGGAATTTGTTGAGACTTATTTATTAGAGGTTCACGATGTGGTTGTTGATTATGATCCTATGGGGTTGGATGAATACTGGATTGACGATAAGGTAGTTACAATCAATAATTTAAAAGATCAAGAGCATCAGTTGTTTGTTTTGTTGCATGAGGCTGGACATGTTATTTTGAGAGCTAATGAAAATTTCAATGAAATGTTTCCCGACATTAATACGAGTCGAATAGAGGTGTTGAAAGAAGAGGTGATGGCTTGGGAAGAGGCTAGAAAATTATCAATTAAATTATCAATCCAGCTTGACGAAAAGTGGAACACACATGTTCGTCAGGCAATTATGAAATATGTAAGGTGGGTACAGTTATGAGCATTAGAAAAGTGGAAAAACCTTGGGGCATGGAAATCATCTGGGCGGAAACTCCCAATTACGCAGCAAAAGGAATTATTATTAAGCAGGGTCATCGAATGTCAAAGCAGTATCACGTAGATAAGGAAGAAACTATTTATGTTCTCAATGGTATTTTGTTTGTAGAAGATAAGGATGATACCATCACCGAAGTACATCAGGAAACAGCTTTCATGTAAAACCGGGTCAAGTCCATCGATTTGGTGCTAGATTTTCTCCGGTAGACATGTTTGAGGTTAGTACAAATCACTTAGAAGACGTTGTGAGATTGGAAGATGATTACGACAGGGAGTAGAATATGAGTTCAAAATTCTTCCTAGCGTGTGTTCTAATTACAGCAGGCCAAGTTGTGTCGTGGTACGGAACTTATTCGCCGTTTATTTGGAAATGGGCAAAGGACCAT